>Ga0209344_10001979_pt1 | contig 24271 bp, 17 predicted proteins | sample Cruoilmetagenom6_FD_187293 | JGI IMG/M metagenome (GOLD analysis project Ga0209344, IMG submission 187293) | Oil polluted marine microbial communities from Coal Oil Point, Santa Barbara, California, USA - Santa Barbara Oil Seep Sample 6 (SPAdes)... | ecosystem: Environmental > Aquatic > Marine... | reverse complement strand
TAAGATGTTGATGCTAGAAAACAAGGTATTGGAGGTTAAATTCCGCCAAGCTATTTTGATGTGATTTTTTAACATGTTGTTTTATTTATCTATTATCATTAAAACATTTAACTACTCTGACCGCAAACTAGAAACCGGTTTCATCATGGCGGCATTGACCGTTTTAAACCCAACCGTTATGACGGCAACTAAAATGGCTATTCCTCCGGCAAGCACAAAAAACCAGGCACTCAATTCAATGCGGTATACATAGGCTTGCAGCCAATTTTTCATTAACCAGTAGGCAACAGGGGTTGCCACTAGCAGCGCAATGACCACTAACTTTAAAAAATCTTTAGTCAGTAATACCGTGATGGATGAAATACTTGCACCAACCACCTTGCGCACGCCAATTTCCTTGGTTCTGTTTGCTACTATCAATAATGAAATCGCGAATAAACCAATACAACTCAACAAGATAGCGATGACAGAGCCACTGGTAATCATGGTGGCCATGACCTTTTCGCTTCGGAAGGTTCGATCTATATTTTCATCTAAAAATGATCCTAAGAATTCTGCGTTGGGCTCAATAGCCGTCCATGCTTGCTGCACCGCCTCAAAAGAAGTCGCTAACGTATTAGGGGCCACTTTTACATAGGCATAGTAGAGCTCCCAATCTTTGTTCATTGAAAACGTTAGCGGCTCAATAGATTTGGTTAAATCTTCAAAATGATAATCTTTTACCACCCCAATGACACTAAAAAACACGCTGTCTTGTATTTCAATTTTAGCTGTCAACGGATCTTCTTCACCTAGTTCTAAGGCCATTCGCTCGTTTATGACTACACTTTGCTGATCCCCTGGAAATTGGCGGTCAAAGCTCCTTCCATGCACTAACTCAAGACCGAGCGTTTCTATATACTCATAATCTACCATTAGTAAATTAGTTTTTACCACTCTATCTTTATAATCAAAGCCCATAATACTGGTGTAGCGGCTACCGTCTTTACCCAATCCCAAGGCGTTGTCTGAACCGGAAACATTTAAAATAGACGGATGATCCTTCAGCTCTTCGCGAAGTAATTGTACCGCTCTATAGCTTTCAATTTTCCCATTTAATGGAATTGCAATGACTTCACTTTTGTCAAAGCCCAGATTTTTATTTCGCATAAAATCAAGCTGCCCCCAAATAACTAGGGTTCCATTGATTAACAAAATAGCAATAACAAATTGTACAATCATGAGTACGTCTCGTACCCGGTTTTTACCATTGACAATAGCTTTACCTTTAAGCGATTGTACAGTACCAAATTTACTTAGGATTAACGAAGGATAGCCCCCAGCTATTAAACTGATTATAAGAAGCACAACCACAACTAAACCGATAGACATCGGATGCAAAAACACATCAAATGAGGCATTGGTACGGAACATTTCCTGAAAAGAATTTAACAACACTACACTTAAGCCTATTCCAATACCTAAAGAGGCCACCAACAGCAAAGCGTGTTCACTCCAAAATTGAAAAAAGAGTTGATTTTTTTTAGCGCCCAAGGTTTTTCTAACCCCAATTTCACGCAAGCGCTCTGTTGTTTTGGCAATACTCATATTGACAAAATTTACACAGGCGATAAACAGAATTAAAAAAGCGATACTCAACACTAAATACGGTGTCATCCTACTGGTATTGGCATATCCCTGATGAAAATTGGTAAAATGCACATCTTTTAGGGGTAAAAGATTTAATTCTACATAGTGCCCTTCACTATTGGCCTCGGCGCCATCGCGAATGGCATTTTCAATTTCATTTTTATAATGTAAGTTGACTAAAGCATCAGAACGCGCCTCAAATTGCGCCTGATTAACACCTTTTTGTAGTTGTACAAATACATCGTGATAACGAGCATCCCACTGATCTTTATTGTTTTGAAAACTATAATGATTCTCAAATCGGATGGCTAGCCCAAATTTCAAACTACTTGTAACAGGCATGTTTTTAGCCACTGCACCCACAGTAAAAGGTGTTGGCTTATTTCTAATCAATAGACTCACCGTTTTACCAATCGGGTCTTCTTCGCCAAATAAGGCCGTTGCCATTTTTTCACTTAATACAATTTTCGAAAGATCACTCAATGGGTTTTCTTGCGTACCTTTTACAATAGGAAAGCTGAACATACTAAACAAGTCATTATCGACCCAAACTGCACTCATGTTTAGCTCTTTCCCTTGGTAGGTTACCACGGTGCCATCTTGTAAATATCGACTGGTTTTTTCAACTCCCGCCACCTCCTCTCGGATGGTTTTAGCCAATGGCTCAGGTTCACTGGTAGAAGCCTCAGGCCCTTTTGGGGTTTGTGCAACATGATATACTTTAAATAACTGATTGCCATTGGTGTGAAATTTGTCAAAAGACAATTCGTAAATCGCCGACATCGAGAGCAGAATGGCCACCCCAAAAGCTACTGACAACCCAACAATATTGAGCAGTGAAAAAGTTTTATCCTTTTTTAAATTCCGCCAACCAATTTTTAAATAATTCTTTAACATCGTGTTTTATTTATGTTGCCACCTACCTATGTTTCGGCCGATAGCCTGGTGTTAATCGTTTTTTAAGCTTTTTAAGGGATTGATAAATACAGCCCCAATGGCTTGATAGCTAATAGTCACCACCGCAATGAGCAACGCTAGTACACCTGCAATGGCAAAAATTCCCCAGCCCATCTCCATTTTGTAGGCAAAATCTTCTAGCCAACGACTCATGGCATACCATCCAATAGGAATAGCAATGAGAATGGCCACAAAAATTAACTTTAAAAAATCAAGCGTAAGCAGGCTATAAATATGTTTAAAGGGCGCACCCAATACCAATCGAATACTCAATTCCTTTTTGCGCTGTTCTACCATAAAGGCCGAGAGGGCAAACAAGCCTAAACACGCCACTAAAATTGCAAATAAGGCAAAGCTGTTAAAAATAGTTCCCATGCGACTCACCTCGTCGTGCATCTGTGCAAAATCTTGATCCAAAAACGTATAGCTAAACACTTGATTTGGTACATAGTCTTGCCATAACTGCTCAATAGTTCCAAGTAAGGGAGCTACCCCAGCAGTTTCCATTTTGATGGAAATTAAATTAGGACTATGCCCCAATACTAGTACTAAGGGTGTAATGGATTCTTTTAAATTTTGAAAATGAAAATCTTCCACCACCCCAATAATCGTCCAGTCTTGCCCATTATTAATGCGTTTTCCAATAGGTTGTTCTAAACCTAATTTTTCGGCCATCATGGCATTAATGATGATCCCAGTTGAATCGGAAGCCCTATCTTTTGAAAAATTGCGCCCTTCTTTGAGCTGCATTCCGAAGGTTTTAAGATACGCGTAATCTACCCTCCAAATTTGCGCTGGAAAACGCTCTTCATTGCCGCCGCCATCACTATTCACAAAGGTATTGCCATTGCGTTTGGTGCCGTCAATAGGCAAATAATCACTCATGGTTACATTGGCTATTTGTGGCAGTTGTTTAAGACGTTCTTTAAACGTCGTCGCTCTATCGCCCAATACGCCTGCTCCCTCTACTACTACAATTTGACTTTTATCATACCCTAACTTTTTATTGAGAATAAAATCCATTTGTTGGTAGATAATCAAAGTACTTATGATCAAAACAATGGAGGTTGCAAATTGAAAAACAACCAAACCACTGCGCAATTTTTTACTCTTTCCGCCAATGGCTAAACTACCTTTTAACACATTAATGGGTTTAAATTTTGACAAGTAAAATGCAGGATAGAGTCCGGCAACAATCCCCACCAAAACAGCGGCGACTGCAATGACGGTTAGAAAAATCCCATTGGTCCATGGCATGCTCAACTCCTTGGCCGCCATCAAATTAAAATACGGTAAAAGAATCCAAGCCAAAAACACGGCAATCACAAACGAAATGATACTGTATAAAATTGATTCAATGAGAAATTGATGGATTAAATCGCCCCTAAAAGCCCCAATCGTTTTACGTAAACCTACCTCTTTAGCGCGGTTAGCTGATTTTGCGGTTGATAAATTGATAAAATTGATACAGGCTAAGAGGAGGATAAATCCAGCAATAGCAATAAATAACCAGACAAACCGGATGTCTCCATGTTTTAATCGATCCCCCATTTTTTGATCTGACTTGAGGTAAATATCTCCGATAGGCTGTAAGGTAAAATGCACGGTTTTAAAGACTTCTAAAAAGGCTCCATCACGCCCTTGTTCTAGTTGCGCCGGAATGATGTAGTTTTCAACTACATCAAAGAGTTTCTCTTCTACCAACCCTACATCCGCCTGTTGATCTAATTTCACATAGGTGAAGTAGTTGGTATTGACCCAGCTTCTATTTTGATCAGCAATCTTCATCAAGAACGGATAGTTAAAATGCGTGTTCGCATTCACTTCATCCATAATGCCGGTAATTTTATACGGATTTTCAAGATCGTTATCTAAAATCACCGTTTTACCCAAGGCATCACCACCAGGGAAATACTGGGCTGCTTTTGCTTTAGAAACAATCAAACTATATGGTTCAATCATGGCTGTAGCAGGATTCCCTTCTAAAAATGGTATTTCAAGTAGGTCAACCATGGCTTGGTCTACAAAGACAAAGCCTTCTTCGAGGTGATTTTCTTGTTGCCCAACAATGTTCAAGGCCTTATCTCCGGCGCCAAACAATTCGCTGGTGTTGTACTTACCCGCCAATTCAATTTCAGGAAAGTCTTGTTGTAACGTTTCTGCAAAAGGCAATTGAAAATGCACACTTTTAAGCACTTCACCATTTACTTCACCTTCTAAAACAACCCGAAATAGTTGATCTTGATTTTTATAGTGTTTGTCATAATTCAATTCATCCTGAATATAAAGCGCAATGAGTAAACAAGCCGCGATTCCAATGGCAAAACCTCCCACTTTTATAAAAGTGAAAAACTTTTCTTTGGTTAAATTTCTCCAGGCTATTTTAAATTGATTTCTAAACACGTTGATTTATTTTACTCGTTTATTGATTTCTTATTTGTTGAATCGTTGCTTCTCCAATCACAATCCCTGTTGAAATTTTGGGCGTTCCGGTATAGGCCACGGTTGCTTCACCATAGGCGGTTACTTTTAATCTGTTATTTACATTGAGTTGATAACTCCCTTCTCCATAAGCGGTTACTTTGGTTTCTTCATTTGAAATGGCCAAGGCATTGAGTGTACTTTCACCGTACACCGTGTATCGTTGATTCTTCACCGCACCTGCCATAAGTTCAAGATAGCTTTCCCCATAAATAGTGGTGTGTAAATTAGTCAGTTGAACTTGATGCACATATACTTGAGATTCACCGTAAATTTTTAAACGGAAGTCTTCCTGCACCAAGGGACTCACCACCTCAAAACGCTCTTCACCTCTCAAAGAAAGTTCATCTAGATTTTTATAAGTCACTTTGGCAGTTACTACCGTACCACGATATAAAGACCGCTTTTTTTTCTGACCGTTACGCTCATATTTTTCGTTTTTAGTGATTTCTTTGGCGCCATCTAAGTAAATGCGTAAGGTGTTTCCATTTACTTCAATATGTAATTTGTGGTCTGCTACGGTAGTTGATAGTACTTCTACACCTTCCGTTGCTCCTTGTACAAAGGTTACAGCAATGTGCGGGCTTACCACCACCTTGTCAAAAGTGTCAGTAGGAATGCTTTGCGCCATGGTGGCTTGTGCGATTAAAATGAGGATGAATACTATGATATGTTTCATGGGAGTGTTTTTTAGTATTATTTGTTTGCCCTTAGGGGATGCCAAACAGTACTCGATATTCGTGCCACATACTCAACTAATTAATTTTTAGGTATTTACAACTAAAATGTCGTGGAAAAAATGCCGCATACTGTAAAAATATTTTACAGTTTTTGTATAGATTTTTTACACATTGGGAATTGACTTTCTCTGAAGGACCTACGAACTGACTCATTTTTGAAACCTATCAAGTCTTAGGTTCAATTTCATTTTAAGGATCTGTGGGTTACACCCCACAGCAACAAAACTTGCTGATTTTCAAACAAGGATTAAATGATTAATTTTATATCCTAATTTGTGGGTTAAAACCGACGGCAATTATATTCGATTCTATCTTAATTCATTTTCTTTCTATTTTTCTGTGGGTTAAAACCCACAGCAACAATACTGGGTAGAATGTGGGTTAAAACCCACATCGATAAAATCTCGTCGATGCGCTGCATCTAGTCGGTCCTTTTAGCTTCTCTAAGCTGTGGGTTAAAACCCACAGCAATAATATTTGGTCGATGCTATGCATCTAAATGTTTTGCATTGCGTTGTTGTTGTTGTTGTTGTTGTTGGAGACGTACGCGGTTATTCCGATCGCAAGGATTCTACCGGATTTGCCATGGCTGCTTTATAACTGCGCCAACTAATCGTTAATAACGCTATAATCAGGATAAATCCACCTGCCAAACCAAAAAGCCACCAACTTAAATTGGTTTTAAATGCGAAATTTTCTAACCATTTATGCATTGCAAAATAGGCGATAGGGCATGCCACCACAAACGAAATTAATATCCATTTTACAAAATCTTTGTTGAGCATAAACATGATTTGTTGAATGCTGGCTCCATTTACCTTTCTTATTCCAATTTCTTTGGTTTTGGCTTTTGCAATAAACAAACTAATGGCTACCATTCCCAATAAGGAAATAAAAAGTATGATGATCGTAAAGGCCTCTAACAATTGCTTTAATTGTAGTTCTTTTTCGTAAATATCTTTGTAATTATATGTCGCAGCAAGTCCTTCTAAAAGAGCATGATCTTCTATTCCCTTACTGATGAATATTTTATCGATTTCACTTTTCAACTCCTGTTTAAATGCAGCATTAAATTGAACTTGAAAAAGATTTGGATATCCATTAAAGTCAAAACCAAGAATAGTCGGTTGAACAGGATAATACAGTGGCGTGTTATTAATATCTTTAAAAACACCAATGATGACCGCTTTTCCAGATTGCGTAAGTTGATCATCGTTCAAAACAGTCCCAATTGGATTTTTTAGGCCAGCCTTCTTCACAAAAGTTTCATTGACCAATACTTCAGCCAAGAAATTAGTACCAAGCTTTTCTATTCTTTCTCGACTAAAATGATCTTTAACACTTTTTGAAAGAAGTGATGCATGAAGATTTTCACCTTGGATGAGTTCAATATCATGCGTTTCTAGATAATAATCGTCTCCTTGAACAACCATGGCATCAAGTTCTATGTCTTGCTCCAATAATTTAATCTTATTTAACCTAAAGTCTGTACGAAATATGGCCTGACCTCTTGCAACCGACTTTACATAACTTTTTGACATGAGCATGTCTCTAATTTCATCCGAATAATCCAAGGTAGAAATACTCATTACATTTTCTATATCAAAACCAACATCTTTCCCTTCAATATACCCTACCTGTTTTTTAATGGTTAATACAGAGATGACCGTCGCAATGCTCAGCACCAATTGAAACCCAATAATATATTTGTTTGAATAATTAAAGGTGTTTTTTAAATTGCTTGTGATGCTCAATAGTATGGTGCTATAAGATATAAAAAACTCAATTAGACCTATAATTAATCCAAAAATTAACATCACCACAAAGAAACTGACCAGCATCCACACGTCGGCTGTTAATGACAATGTATAATCAAAACCTATCAATTGCGAGATATAGCCATTTAACAATGGAAAAGTGACAAAAGCAATTAGCAGTGCAATAAAAACATTGATGATAGATTCCATTACCAATTGCAATAAGATGGTGTTTTTAGAAGCGCCCAAAAAACGTTTTGTTTTAAATTCCTGAATTCTTGAACTATTAAGCCCAATATTCATGATAATATAATTGAGTCCGCCAAAAACTAAGACCAATAAACCAACCAAGGAAATCACCTTAATAAATTGATACGATCCTTTTTTTTCTTGACCTTGAACGTCATTTGACCCAAAATATACCGAATCAAAACGCTGTAAAAAAAATGGTGTTTTTTCAGTAATGGTATATCCTTTTGCTACTCTATTTCGCTCTTTAAACAACTCATCGCTTATTTTAGAGGCCAGTAGTTTTGTCTCAGTTAAATTTGGAGCGTATACATATAAACTAGGTGAATACAATCCCCATGCATTCCCCGCCATACTCACATATTCTTTAAAATTGATAATGGCTTCTCCTTGAATGGTAGAAGTCTCTGAAAAATCCTCAATAATTCCAACCACCTCAACGGATCTTTTTTCTGGTGATTTGAATTTTGAAATCGTCAATAATTCTCCGATGGGATTTTCGTCCTTGAACAGCTCCTTGGCTACTTTTTGTGTTAAAAAAATACCATTTGGGGTGTTTTTAAAGGCTTCGAGGCTTCCTTCTAAAATGGTAAAGTCAAATAATTCAAAAAAGGAAGGGTCAGCAAAATAAAATTGACGCAACGATGATGTTCCTTTGAAATGAAACTCAATAGGACCGCTATTTTCAAATCGCGTAAAGTCTTTTACTTCAGGTAATTTTTCTTTTAGCAACGGCCCCAACGGATTAGGTGATATGGCCATTTTAAAATTAGTATTTCCCCATTGGGTAGTAACTCTATACACATCTTCTTTCTTGGTATGAAAAGCATCTACACTAAACTCTTTAAACACAAAGTGATAAATATGAAAAGAGGCCACAATGGCAATGCTAATTCCTACTATAGCAACGGTGTAGATTTTATAATTCCGTCTAAACCTTCTGAGGTATTCTTTTAAAATTTTAACGATTAAATTCATTGCTATAATTTTTAAAATATTTAATTTTTTTTCTAAGCTGTGGGCCACAACCCACAGCAACAAAACTTGGTCGAATGTGGGTTAAAACCCACAGCATTAATATTTGGTCGATGCGATGCATCTAGTCGGTCGTTCTAGCTTCTCTAAGCTGTGGGTTAAAACCCACAGCAACAATATTGGGTCGATGCGATGCATCTAAACATTTTGCATTGCGTTGTTGTTGGAGACGTACGCGGGTTACGCAATGTGGAGACGTAGCGTGGAGACGTAGCATGCTATGTCTCTACATCGTCTCTACGGCGTCTCTACGCGGTTATTCCGATCGCAACGATTCTACCGGATTCGCCATGGCTGCTTTATAACTGCGCCAACTTACCGTCATGAGGGCAATAACCAAGGTAAAACCTCCGGCTCCGGCAAAAATCCACCAGCTCATACTTGCTTTATAGGCAAAATTCTCTAACCATTTTTGCATAATGACATAGGCAATTGGACTGGCGATTAAAAAGGCCACTACAATCCATTTTACAATACTTTTATTCAGCATAATCAACACTTCTTTTACGGTGGCACCATTGACTTTACGCACGGCAATTTCTTTGACACGACGTTGGGTGTCGTAGAGGGCGATGGTAAAGAGGCCAATGGCCGAGATTAATAATGCGATCAATGTGAAGATCACATAATTTGTACTCAGTCGTTTTTCTTTAATATACAAGGCAGCGACTTCATCTTTCACTAACGAATAACTAAAAATCAATTCAGGACTAATTTCCTTCACTAATTTTTTAATAGAGGCTAAGCCATCCTTTTCCCTTCCTTTTTTAAACCTGATGATGAACGGGTTATTAGGACCCCTGAAAAAATTCGATATTATTAAGGGTTTGGGAGTAGCTGATAAATGTTCATAATTGAAATCTTTAACAACGCCTATAATTTCCAACTCTTCCTCTCCATCTTTAGATAAATAACTATTCCACAAGGCACTAGAGCGGATATCTTTAATATTCCAGTATCTTTTAGCCGCTTCATTAATTACTATTTGTCTAGATCCAGCGGTGTTTTTAGTATTAAAAAAATGACCTTCAATCAATTCTAAACCAAATACTTCGTCATAATCAGGATACACATATAAGGTATGTTGTGGTTCCACTTTAAAATCTCCGTCAATTCTTTTCCAATCAGCAAGTTCAGACTCAAATGGAAAATCTCCCTGCGTGAAACTTTCAACCAAAGGATTTTGCGCCAAGCTATTTTTTATTAGATCATAATCAAGGCGTGTTTGGTCAATTTGACCCAATTCACGTTTACCAAAAAAATCCAATTTGATAATATTTTCTGTCTCAAAACCCATGTTCTTGTTCATCATAAAATGAAGCTGCTTCACCACCATGACCGACGAGATCAACAATACAAAGGTCAACACATATTGTGTAACAATGATTGCTCTTCTACCCGTTAATTGGCCCGCAATTGATTGTTGATTTTTAAGTCCTTTAATCAATGGAACACGTATACTTACTAACAAAGGGTAAATCAATCCCAAAAGAGCAATTGTCAATAACACTCCTAAGTTGAGCAGTAAGACAGTCCAAATTGGCGGATCAATATACACCTGTGTCAATCCATTAAATAGCGGAAGAAGTGTAAGATAGGCAACCGTAATGAGCAACGACGATAGTAGAATCAATAAGCCAACATCGAAAACATTCTGCTTATTTATATGACTCTTTTTAGCTCCATTTACACGTTTAATGGCACTAGCTTTCACCCTTGCATTCGCATTGATAATTTGAAGATTCGAAAAATTAAGGGCAGAAATAAATAAAATGACTAACAAAATAATTAGTAAAGTGTTCAAACTCTTTTTATCTCCATAGCGTGAAAAAAGTCCATAATCTTTAAAAGTTCCCTTATTAAAAAAAACAGAATTAAAAGGGATCAAACTTATCTTGCTTTCTTCAAACCCTTTTCTATTCTTAAGTAACAACGTTGCCTTTTCTTCAAATTTAGCCTGATCAAAACTTGATCCTGTTAAAATAAACTCTAAATCCTTTCCAAATCTTTGTGATCCAAAATTCCCCATAATAAACTCAAAATCTATGGAACTATTAGCAGATGGATCTTTAACAATACCACTTACCGTATACTCATATTCTTCAAAGGTTTTGATTTTAATAACCTTGCCCATTGGATCTTCATTGCCGAAAATTTTATTCGCCAAACTTTCGGTAAGCACAAGCTTACTTTTACCCTGTAATGCTGTAGACGAATTTCCACGAACAAAAGAAAAATCAAATAGTTTGAAAAAGGTACTATCCACAGTCAAACCACCTACTTTAAAAGTATTTTCGCCATAAGAAAACTCAACTAAATTATCCGAGTAACGATCTATTTTTGAGTAATTCTTAACCTCTGGAGTAGATTTGTAATCAAACGGCAAACCCCGTTCAATACCTGTTAATGATGGGACACTTTGTGGGTTGACCTTAATGACTGGCAAATAGATATTATCCTTCTGAGATAAGTTCCTATCCATTGTCAACTCATTATACACATACGAAAATAACAACGAAATACACAACGCTCCTAAACACAATGTAAGTAAGCTCCCACCAAAAATAACCTTGTTGGATCTGAAATTTCTGATCGCGAATTTGAAATAATATTTTAACATGATTTGTATTTTATTTTCTAATTGGCAGGTTTAACCCACATCAATTATATTTGATTCTATCTTAATTCATTTTCTTTCTATTTTTCTGTGGGTTAAAACCCACAGCAACAATATTGGGTCGATGCGACGCATCTAAACATTTTGCATTGCGTTGTTGTTGGAGACGCCGTGGTTATTCCGATCGCAACGATTCTACCGGATTCGCCATGGCCGCCTTATAACTGCGCCAACTTACCGTCATGAGGGCAATAACCAAGGTAAAACCTCCGGCTGCCGCAAAAATCCACCAGCTCATCCCTGCTTTATAGGCAAAATTCTCCAACCATTTTTGCATGATGAGATAGGCAATTGGACTGGCGATTAAAAAGGCCACTACAATCCATTTTACAATGCTTTTATTGAGCATAATCAACACTTCTTTTACGGTGGCACCATTGACTTTTCGCACGGCAATTTCTTTGACACGGCGTTGGGTATCGTATAAGGCGATGGTGAATAAACCAATAGCTGAAATGATTAAGGCAATTAGCGTAAACAACACATAATTAATGCTCAATTGTTTTTCCTTTTGGTAAAGCGCAGCTACTTCATCTTTTAAAAAGGTATAACTAAAAACCTCATTCGGGTTTTGCTCTTTAAATAAGGCTTCTACGGTAGCTAAACCTGTTTTTTCTGCTCCATTTTCAAACTTGACAATAAACCGATCTTCCATATTTTCAAAATACAGCATAATCAAAGGTTTAGGCGTGCTAGAGAGATGTTCATAATTAAAATCTTTAACCACCCCAATTATTTCATAAGACCCACCTCCATAATCTCCACCTGACCATGACTTATTCCAAAAGGTGTTGGCACTGATATCAGTAATATTCCAATACTTTTTTGCAGCTTCATTGATGATGACTTGTTGGGCTCTAGAGCTATCCCTTCCACGCTCAAAAAACCGACCTTCTACCATTTCTAACCCGAGTACCTTGTCATATTCTAAATTAATAAAAATAGAGTTTTGGGTGTCGTATTTATGGTCGCCTTCGGTGACTTTCCAATCCATTCCCATGGCCTCTAAGGGCGTATATCCTTGCGTAAAAGAGACGATAGCAGGGTCTTCTGTTAGTCTATTTTTAACTACTTCATAGTTGTTTTTGGCTTGTTCGCGTTCCTCCCAAGGTAGTTGCCCTATAAGTTGCGTTGACACAATTCGCTCTGTATCAAAGCCCATATTTTTATGCAACATCATGTTTAACTGTTTTACCACCATAATAGATGAAATCAACAAGATAAAAGTCAAGGTATATTGCAGTACAATGATGGCGCGTCTTCCTTTGAGCTGACTAGCCATGAATGATTGATTACTTAAGCCTTTAATCAAGGGAATCCGTGCCGTGACTAATAAGGGATAAATCATCCCAAACAGGGCAATGGTTACTAACACAAGTACATTAATCAATAGCACCAAGCCGAGCGGCGGGTCTAAAAACACCTGGGTGAGGTTGTTGAATTTTGGCAAAAGCAATTGATAGAGTACGGTATTGACCACAGCAACCACCAGCACCAAACCAACGATCTCAATAATTTTTTGTTTAGAAATATGTCTATTCCCTGCACCGTTGATGCGTTTAATGGCATTGGCCTTTACTCCTTTATTGGCATAGATAATTTGAAGATTTGAGAAATTCAAGGCCGAAATGATCAAAATGACCAACATAATGATCAGTATGGTTTGAAGGCTCTTTTGGTCACCATAACTCGAAAACAGCCCCCTATCTTTTATAGCTCCTTTGTTAAAGTAGATCTCTTTAAAGGGAATCATCTTAACCTCACTTTCTTTATACCGCTCATTCCCTTCAGTTAATTGCGCTATTTTTTGGTCAAATTTTTCCTTCTCGAAATCAGGCCCTGCTAAAATAAACGTACCACCCATTCTACCAGATCCTTGTCGATAGGTCGTCAATAAAAAATCAAACTGTACCGAACTATTGGCTGGCGGATTCTTTAAAATTCCGGTAACCGTAAATTTTTCTTTTTCAAATTGTTGTACATCAATTTGTTTTCCCATCGGATCTTCATTTCCGAATAATTTATGCGCTAGTTTTTCTGTTAACAGCACATTTTTAGGTTCATGCAAGGCTGTTTTATGGTTTCCCCGAAGCAATGGAAAATCAAAAATGCTTAAAAATGTACTATCTACCCCAAGACCATCTACCGAAAAGGTTTTTTGATCATAGCTAAACTTTATATAATCAGCTGGTAAACGTTGTACTGCACTCAAGGAAGTAAGTTCAGGATGAGCGGTAAAATCGAATTTCAAATAGGACTTTAAGTCAAAAACATCGGGATGACTCTGCGGGGTTTGCTTAATACTGGCAACATAAATATCATCCTTATGCTGCAAAGAATCATCCATGGTCAACTCATTATACACATAAGAAAATAACAATGAAATGCACAAAGCCCCTAGACACAAGGTCAAGAGGCTTCCACCGAAGATTACCTTATTTGAGGTAAAGTTTCGTAAGGCAAATTTGAAATAATATTTTAACATGATTCCGTGTTTAATTCATGATGAACTTTCTCAAGAGATACGCATAGTCGATGATCAATTCATTGGTTTATATTTTTGCTGCGAAGGTTTTATTCTTACTTTCTGTTACAATTTGACCATCAAACAAATTAATTACGCGGTGTGCGTAATGCGAATCTCTATCAGAGTGCGTTACCATTACAATGGTGGTTCCCTCTTGATTTAGTTCGGTCAATAAATTCATAACTTCAATTCCGTTTTTAGAATCGAGGTTCCCTGTTGGCTCATCGGCAAGGATCAATTTAGGGTTGGTAACCACGGCTCTTGAAATGGCCACACGTTGTTGCTGCCCCCCTGAGAGTTGTTGTGGAAAATGTTTTTCTCTATGTGCAATTTTCATGCGTTCTAACACGTCCATTACTTTCTTCTTGCGCTCAGATTTATTCATTTTTAAATAAATCAAGGGCAATTCAACGTTTTCATACACGGTTAATTCATCAATTAAATTAAAGCTTTGAAAGACGAAGCCTAAATTTCCTTTTCGCAGTTGCGTGCGTTGACGCTCTTTGAGTCCGCCTACCTCATGACTAGCAAACTTATAGCTGCCTTCCGTGGGGTTGTCTAACATTCCAATGATGTTGAGCAAGGTAGATTTCCCACACCCTGAGGGCCCCATAATGGCAGCAAATTCTCCTTCTTGCACTGTGAGATTCACGTTATTAAGCGCAAGGGTTTCTACCTCTTCGGTACGGAAACTCTTTTTTAAATTTTTAATTTCTATCATGTCCTTATATTTTTTACTTGGTACAATTTTTTAACTGTAAATCCCAAAATTCAAATCTCAAACAAATCCCAAATCTCAAAAATTAAAATTCAAACCTAAATTTCTTGATTCAGATTTAAATTTTGGTTTGTTTTTTGTAATTTATTCTTTGTCATTTGTTTGAGATTTGGTATTTGTTATTTGTTATTTATTAGCCACTGGCTTATTTAAGCACAATCTTCTCGGCCTCGCCAAAACTATCATAATTAGACGTAATTACCTTTTCTCCAGGTTGCAAACCTTCGAGCACTTCGTAATATCGTGAATTTTGTTTTCCTATTTTGATATTTCGTTTGGTGGCAAAATCCCCGGAAGGGTCTACCACAAATATCCACTGCCCCCCAGTTCCTCCAAAAAACGCTCCTTTAGAAATGAGCAAGGCATCATTTGAAGCTCCTAGTTGTAATCTGATATTATAATTTTGCCCTGTCCGTATGGTTTCAGGCTTATCTTCTGTAAATACTAAATCTACCTCAAACTTTCCTCCGCGCACTTCCGGATAGACCTTTCTCAAACGCAACGCATAGTCCTTGTCATTTCGATCTAAATTCGCTTGTAAATCTCTTTTTACACGATCAATATAATGCTCATCAATACTGGCTTTAATTTTATAATCGGTCAGTACATTGATTTGTCCAATGCGTTGCCCTTGGGAAATTGACTGGCCAATCTCGGCATCGAGAAACCCTAGTTGTCCATCGGCAGGAGCCCGTACGTTTAAATGATCAAGCCGTTCATAAACCATCCCTAAGGTCTTCTTCATTCGATTTAAATCGGTATCTAACCCAGTTAACGAATTATCTTTCATTTCTTGATCTTGCTCGGTTTTAAACTTGGCAATTTCATGTTGCTTTTTAGCTAAATTGTAATCCTCTTGCGCCAATAAAAAAGCCTCTTTTGAGATTAATTCTTCTGCATATAAGGACTTTTGTTGTTCAAAATTACGCTTCTTTCGTTGTAGTTCTACGACAGCATTCGCCAAGGCCTTACTCCCCTCAATAAGTTGCGTTTCAAAATTCAATTTGGTTTGACGCAAGTCATTTTGTTTTAATGCCAAATTACTTTCGCTTGACAGAATCTGTTCGTATAAATTGGTGTTTTCAAGGGTTAAAATAATATCACCCTTTTTTACCATGGCCCCCTCTTCTATGAGCTTTTCTGTTACTCTTCCTCCTTCGTACGCATCCATAAAAATAGTACTAATTGGGGCAACTGTACCGTTTATTGTAATATAGTCATCAAATTTTCCAGCGGTCACTTCCGTTATAGACAGCTTGTCTTTTTCGGTTCTAAAGGTCGACACTGATTCACTAAAAATCAATTGCCATAAGGCAAAGAGAATTAAAATGGCCAAGGCGGCATAGCCGATATGCTTTGGTTTAATTCCTTTTTTCTTTTCTAATTGTATATCCATCTTAATTATTACTATCGTTAGTATATAAAGGTACTCCTCTGTAAAAAGCAATGGTCTTGCGATTAATTTTTGCTTTTAACTTTACCTGTAAATTTTCATTTTGAGCGTTGCCTAAATCGTTTTTTGCTTGTAGTAAATCTACTGCACTGATCAAGCCCTTATCATATTTTCTCTGTGCAATGGCATAGGTCAGTTTTTGAGCTTCCGTTTTTTGCGTACTTTGCTCTAATTCAACTTGTAGTGCTTGATACTCTTGCACCAATTCTTGAATGAGTTGATATAACTCTTGTTGTTGAATCTCAAGCTGTGTTTTTGCCCGTTCTAAAGCAATTTTCTGTTGTTTTATACCAGATCGACTCGCCCAGCTATTAAAAATAGGAATACTTAAGCTAAATCTAATCGAGTGTGATGCATTATCTCTAAATTGCTCACTAAAAGGAATAATTTCGTTTAAATTATTTTTATTCGTTTCATAATACCCTGTGCCATATCCTGCAGAAAAATTTAGGGAAGGATACAGAGATCCGCGCGCAATGGCCACATTTTTTTTAGCTACTGCTACGCGTAATTTTTGCGCAGCAATCATAGGCATAAACCCCAAGGATTTTTGATAAATGGAGTCGGTTTCAAGACCCGTAAGCGACGCCTCCTCGTGTGATATATCATCTACAATTACAATCTCTGAGGCATTTAAATTCATTTCTTGAATCAGTTTTAATTTTGCTTTATCTAAACTCTGCTGACTCTGTGTAAGGCTTAGTTCATCTGTAAGTAGTGTTGATTTTGCCTCATATCCATCAGCACCAGCCTTTAAACCTAAGGCTATTTCACGCTGCACTAGGGTATAATTCCGTCTAGCAATCTCAACCTGTTCTTTAGCAATTTCGACTAAACCTTCAAAAAATTGAATATTATAAAAGGCTTCCATCACTCTAAAAGTCAATAAAAACTCCTCCTGAGCAATATCTTCCAAGCCTGCTTTATAGGAAAATTTTGAGGCCTTTATTGCGTTTAACTGCTGGAATCCTCTAAATAAGGTTACGGAAGCCCCCACAGAATAAGAATTGGAAAAGAAATCGGTATTCACAACACTGTTGTCGTTCGGATCAACGGATCGACCGTAATTTATGCCATACCCCGTGCTTCCACTAATAGAAGGCAATAAATCGCGTATCGATTGTCGATACGTCTCGCGATCACTTTCTACATTTAGGTTTGATTGACTAAGTTGCAAATTGTGTTTCTTGGCATACGCCACACAAGCTTCAAGTGTCCACGCTTCTTGGGCATGCATCGCTTGAAGAATAAAATAAATCAGTAAGGTGAGTAGTAGTCGCATAAAATTTAATATGCCAAAAGGTAGGCGATTATAGTGCCAAAAATTCAACTTACTATTAATCAGTATTTTACAATTGCATTTTTTAAGTCAAGCCGATAATAGTGTCAAAATATTTAACAAAATATGTCAAAATATTTTACACACCAACTGCTGTTTTCATCGGAAAGCGTACTTTTATCAAACGAAAACTAGCTAAAAATGATCGATGCACATATTTTAATTGTTGACGACACCAAGAGTATCCTCAGTGCCTTAGAAATTTTATTGCAATTTGAATTTAAACAGGTAAACAGCATGTCTAACCCTAATCAGCTCTCTTCGTATGAGCAGTTGACCTCGGTGGATATTGTTTTATTGGACATGAACTTTACCGCCGGAGTAAATACAGGTAATGAAGGATTATTTTGGCTAAAGGAGATTAAAAAGAAATCGCCACATACCGAAGTTATCATGATGACTGCCTATGGAGCAGTAGATTTAGCGGTGAAAGCCTTAAAAGAAGGGGCGGCCGATTTTGTGTTAAAACCATGGAACAATGAGCGCTTACTCACTACGGTAAAGTCTACTTATAAGCTCAAGGCCAGTAGATCAGAAGTGAAAGAGCTCAAGCAAAAAGAGAAGCAATTAAAAGAGGTTATTAATCAAGACAAAAACTACATTATTGGTAATTCGCCAGCGCTTTCTCGCGTATTAAATTTGACGCGTAAAGTAGCCAAAACTGATGTAAATGTTTTAATTACCGGTGAAAACGGAACAGGTAAAGAACTCATTGCACGTGAACTACACCGGCTATCCACCCGCAGTCACGAGGTTTTTATTCCGGTTGATATGGGAACCATTACAGAGTCTCTTTTTGAAAGTGAATTATTTGGTCACACCAAGGGTGCCTTTACAGACGCAAAACAAGACCGCTCGGGTAAATTTGAAGCAGCCAATAAAGGCACGCTTTTTTTAGATGAAATTGGCAACTTATCTTTACAAGCGCAATCTAAATTACTCTCAGCCATCCAGCATAAAACGATTATTCCGGTGGGGTCAAATACCCCAATAAAAGTTGACATCCGCTTAATCTGTGCTACCAATAGTAATTTAGAAAAGATGGTGGCCGAGGGCCTTTTCAGGGAAGATCTCTTGTATCGTATCAACACCATTGCTTTAGAAGTACCTGCTTTGCGCGAACGCGACCAAGATAGTTTAGTACTGGCTGATTTTTACCTGCAAAAATTTGCCCACAAGTACCATAAACCAGGGCTACGTATTAACGACAAGGCGCAAGAAAAACTGTTAAGTTACAGCTGGCCAGGCAATGTACGCGAACTACAACACACCCTAGAACGTGCCGTAATCCTGTGTGATGGCTTGGTTATAAAACCTGATGATTTTATTTTAAACTCCTCGGCTCCTGTCCTTACAAGTCCCGAAAGTATTACCTTGGCCGAAATGGAAGAGCGGATGATTGCCAATGCCTTAGCGAATCACGACGGTAACTACAGTGCCGCTGCTGCCGAACTAGGGATTACGAGGCAAACCTTATACAACAAACTAAAAAAAGGAAACCGCCATGTTTGATAATTTTCACGTTCAATTTGCCATTCGGACCATTGGTATTAGTCTCTCGGCCTTTGCCTGTGCGTTTTTATGGTATTCATCCAATCATGCTTTGGCCATCATTTTTGGGATCTCAGCCTTGTTCTTTACCTATAGTCTAATTAAATATGTTCATCTGACTAACCGTAAAATCACTTACTTTTTTGACGCCATTCGGAATGAAGATTTCACCCTACACTTTCCTGAAAAAGATATCATTACTTCGTTTAAACACCTCAACCACAGTTTAAATCGCGTAAACGGTTTGATTCAAGAGGTACATTTAAAAAAACAAGAACAAGAACAATTTTATCTTGAAATTTTAAAGCATGCAGACATTGGAATTTTAAGTATAAACCCCAAAGGACATATTGTTTTTGCTAATTCTAAGGTGGAAGAATTACTGAATTACTCCCCGTTAAATCACGTAAAGCAACTCAAACAAATTGACACTAATTTATTTGAAATTTTTGAAGATATCCAACCCTTTGATCGCAAATTAGTTGAATTAAGCAACGAGCGTGAAAATCGACAACTCTCGTTAAAAGCAACCAGTTTGAGTTTAAATGAGCAGCAATTATTACTTGTTGCTGTACAAGATATTTACGAGGAATTAGATGAAAAAGAAACCGATTCATGGGTAAAACTCATTCGGGTTTTGACCCATGAAATTATGAATTCTATCACCCCAATTACGTCTATTTCTGGATCAATCTTATCCTATTTCAACACCAACGATTCTCTCGCTAAGGCGGATGAAATAAGCGAAGATCAAATAGCCAATACCGCTAAGGGTCTAAAAATAATCAAAGAACAAGGTGAACAGCTCATGACCTTTGTTCAATCATATCGCAGTTTTTTAAACGTGCCCAAACCCGACCGAACACTAGTGCCTCTCAACACCTTATTTGAAAAAATTAAGGTCATGACTCAGCTTGACCCCAAGGAACAACTGGCCTTTCACACGGTAATTGAACCAAGCGATTTATCCCTGTATATCGATGAAAATCAAATGACTCATGTCTTAGTAAATCTGTGTAAAAATGCAGTGCAAGCTATGGCCGGGCAAGCCGATGCACAGCTTACCCTGAAGGCGGGTATTTTACACAATGGCAAACAATTTATTGCCGTAAAAGACAACGGCCCAGGGATTCCTGAGGACCTACTTGATCAAATATTTATTCCGTTTTTCACTACTAAAAACAAGGGTACTGGAGTAGGCTTAAGCCTGTCTAAACAAATCCTACACCTACACGGAGCCAACATTAAAGTACATTCTGTATTAGGGGAAGAGACCGTGTTTTTGATGACCTTTTAAGGGCCATGAAAAAAATCTTAAGGGTCTTTAAAACGATGCCATATCATACCTACTCAAGTTGATTCACTAAAATTGCCCGTATAAAATAGCCTAGAGAACCCATTTTATTATGACTTAACACCCATCATCCCTAAAAGCAATAGACCAAAAGACAGCACAGTACATCATTCTGCTGATAATCAAGCTTTTGATCTTGTAATTTTCAAAAAATTAACTATCTTAGTTGTTCAAATAACCAAAAATGGTGCTTTTACATGGAGTGATGATTCAATGTGAGCTTCATTTGCAAACCAACTTAACATGTACGCTACTTTAAAACCAAGCATAGTCCTTCTAATTTTATCTCTTTCGTTTGGTGCTTGTGCCCCCAAAGACCCCCAACATACCACGCCAAAAACTTCGGAAGAAGAATTGAAATCTATAATTACCGCCCAAGTGGATAGTCTATATAAACTCTATGAGCAATTTGGCTATGCGTGGATTGAATTTTATGCCGATGAATTTACCGCCATTTACCCCGAGACACCGGTGAGTAAAAAATTAAAAGCCGATTTAATTTCAGAATGGGATGATATCTATAAAAAATACGATGTAAAACTCTTAGATCGCGGAAGGCCAACCATAATTCCTTCTGAAGATATGGCTATTTCTTACAATAGTTTTAATGAAATTTTTATAAATAAAGAAACCTCAGATACCATTAAAAATGTAGGCACTTACATCATCACTTGGAAACGGCAAGCTGATGATTCGTGGAAAATTGTCTTTGAAACCTTGCAAAATATTTAACCTATTGATGTTGAAGCACCGTACTAGTTAAAACTTTAACCCTGTTTATGGTGTAACAATTAACCTCTGCCAAGCGGCAACTATTATTAGCTACACGGCACCACTCAGGGAAAACAATGGTGGCATCCACCACAATTGAATTCCTAAACTGCAATTAATATCTACCATGCGAACGCATATTTGTTAGGATTAAACAGAAAAATGCCTTAAAAACATTCTGATCGGTATTTTTTTGTATCTTTGCCCCATGCAACAAGAATTAAAATCAGAACTTACCAAAAAAGTTATCATTGACAAGGCCTTTACCTTGTTCTATGAACACGGTTTTAAAAGCACCAGTATTAATACCATAATGAAAGAAGCCACCCTCACTAAAGGGGCTTTTTATCATCATTATCAGAACAAAAAAGAAATTGCCTTAGAGGTAATTGAACAAAAAGTACAGCAGCGGGTATATGACAGCATGATTTTACCGCTGTTCCAACCCGGTGATGCCCTAGAAATTTTACGCACGGTCTTTGTTGATCGCATCAAATCCTTTGCTTTTTACGAGAAACAGCACGGATGCCCCATGAACAATTTAATTAACGAAATTGGCGATACCGAAACGGTGTATCAAACTGCCTTAAAAAACATTATTGAAAAATGGAAAGCTAGCCTAGTCAATGTAATTGACCGGGGCAAAAAGGAACTGGCTATTAATAAAGACATATCAAGCACAGGAACAGCAGTGTACCTCATTAGTTCGTTTGAAGGTATTCGCGGTATCCGAAAACTCTATCAAGACGACACCATATTAAACGAATACCTTATCGGCCTTGAACAGTATATAACCCAACTAAAACACTAATTTTTTTTATCCTAAAACATACCGATAGGAATGTTTTTTTAAAACACAAAACAACATGAATAATAAGAGACGAGATTTTATCAAAAAAACGGGACTACTAAGTTTAGCTAGTACGGCTATTCCTACGCTTGGATTTGCGGCTAATAACACCCAAAGCAATCGCCCCAACACAGCATCCGTTCCACCAAAAATTCTCTTTTTTGACGTCAATGAAACACTACTCGACCTCACCACCATGAAAAAAAGTGTAGGTAAAGCGCTAAACAATCGCGAAGACCTATTGCCCTTGTGGTTTACGACCATGTTGCAGTATTCTTTAGTAGCCACGGTGGGAAATCATTATCGCGATTTTGGCCTAATAGGGGTGGCCGCACTACGGATGGTTGCTACCAATAACGGCATCACCCTTAGTGAAGCGGAAGCCAAGGAAGCAATTGTTGGCCCTATTCAATCCCTACCAGCTCATCCAGAAGTAAAAGAAGCACTTACCCGTTTAAAAAAAGCAGGCTATACCTTAGTTTCTTTTACCAATTCTTCGAATAAAGGGGTAGCCACTCAATTTAAAAACGCAGGGCTCACCAATTATTTTGATGCGCGTTTAAGCGTAGAAGACCTTGGTAAATTTAAACCGCATACCGATACCTATGCTTGGGCCGCAAGAAAAATGGGGGTTCAACCTAACGAATGTCTTCTCGTTGCAGCACATGGTTGGGATATCGCTGGTGCTTTATGGGCCAATTGGAGAGGTGCATTTGTAGGTAGACCGGGCGCTCAACTCTATCCACTTGCCCCATCACCCGAACTAAATAGTCCGACCTTAACAGCGATTGCCGACGAATTAATCCGCTTAAAAAATTAATGCATGAAGACCTACATACGCCAACTAATTAACAGTGTCAGTATAGGACTTATGCTATTTTTCGCCCTACCAAAACTACTGGGAAAACCCCAAAGTGTTGCTGGATTCAACCAATTTGAACAAGCCATAGGACTTAATGCCGACTTCTTTCGGCTCTTTACCGGAATCTCAGAACTCAGTTTAGCTGTACTCATTCTGATTTTCGCATTGAAGACACATAAAATGATAGGTAAGATAGCCTATGGGGCATTACTCCTTACCATGGGAGTGGCCTTAGGACTTGAATTCTTTGCAAGACCCGAACCAAAATATGGTTTGGTCATTATTGCCATCGTATTAGCACTTTTATCAATCTTTCAATTAAAAACAATAACAAACCAACAAACGCGTATTCCAAATGAAATTAGCCACTAAAGTAATCATTGTCACCGGGGCTTCTCGGGGCATCGGACAAGAAATAGCCAAGCTCTTAGCCGCTGAAGGCGCCACGGTAGTGGTTAATCATTCTAACAGTGAACTTCAAGCCATGGCCACCGTAGATTCCATTCGCAAAAATGGCGGCAAAGCACTAGCCATCCAAGCTGACGTAAGTAATAGAGACCAAGTAAAGCGATTATTTGAACAAACCATTGCAGCCTTTGGTAAAATTGACGTACTGGTGAATAATGCCGGGGTGATGTCGGCCAAATTACTTAAAGATGCAAGCCAAGAAGATTTTGACACCCACTTTAATACTAACGTACGTGGAATCTTTAATACACTACAAGAAGCCCATAGCAAATTAGCTGATGATGGTGCCATTATTAATTTTTCATCAAGTACGGTAAAACTAATGTTTCCTACCTACGCTGTATACTCCGCCTCGAAAGCGGCCGTAGAACAAATGACACGCGTATTTGCCAAAGAAATTGGTCGGGGTATTTCTGTCAACGCCCTAGCACCAGGCCCCACCGAAACCGCTTTATTCTTAACCGGCAAATCTCAAGAAACCATTGATCGTTTAGCTGCAATGAATGCTTATAACCGTTTGGGAACTCCTATAGATATTGCTCGCGTGGTTTTATTCTTAGCAAGCGATGAATCAAAATGGATTTCAGGACAAGTTATTGGAGCCAATGGCGGCATGGTTTAAATGCACACCAACTGTAGGCACTATTGACATCTTTTACATGTAGCGCTATGCGTATGTGTGTTCGTTTGGAACAAAAGACCTTGAAAGGAAGGACTAAACCCATTCTTTTGGTCATTTTTGAGAATGAAGAAACAGGACTTGTGAGTAGATAAACCTTTGCACAACCGCACA
>Ga0209344_10001978_pt1 | contig 24276 bp, 25 predicted proteins | sample Cruoilmetagenom6_FD_187293 | JGI IMG/M metagenome (GOLD analysis project Ga0209344, IMG submission 187293) | Oil polluted marine microbial communities from Coal Oil Point, Santa Barbara, California, USA - Santa Barbara Oil Seep Sample 6 (SPAdes)... | ecosystem: Environmental > Aquatic > Marine... | reverse complement strand
CACTTTATATGGAAGCGATGCCATATTTAGAAAAAGCTTCAAGCTTACGTCCAGATAACATCGAGATCCTTAGAACCTTGATGAACATTTACACTCAAGTTGGTGATACTGTAAAGTTTAAAATTATTAAAGCGAAAGTACAGGCTATGGAAGGGGGGCAATAGCCTTTATCCTTCGAAACAAAAAATCCCGATAGTGGTTACTAACGGGATTTTTTGTTTTCAGAAACACAGTATTTGAAAATCGTCATTTTAGTCGAAACAGTATTATTTCTTTAGCAAGGACATAACTTGTCTCGCAGTTCCATTTTCCAGAACAACAAAATATATTTTCTCATTCAAACTAAATGCCTCTAAGTTAAACTGTTTTACATGAGACCCTTTTACTAATAATCCTTCCAAAAGCTTAACTTCCAATTGACCATTACTATTGAAAACCGTGATTTTAGTTATTGACTCTGAATCTTCTACTTTGAATTTAATTTCTAGTAAGCCTCTACTTGGATTAGGCGATAGAACCATTTCTAAGTCTGAATCTTTCATTTCATTTAGATCTAATAATGTCTTATTAGTTGTTCCAAAATCTGTAGTAAATTCCATGTGATAATCAGGCCATGCTCCAAATTGATCGATAAAAGGATGATTTCTTATGGCTGTATATACGCGATATGTAGCACCATTTCTCAAAGTTCCATTTACCTTATAGGGAGTCAAATCTAATGTTCTTGACTTTTGACCAGGCGTATAAATAATATTCGTTGGATCGTTAACATTAGTAATCCAAAATATATACTTCCAATCATAAGGTAATCCAACATTGGGTATCGTGGCGGGTATCCAATTTGCAGAGAGTGTCAAATTATTATTAGTGATAATTGTTCCCGATGCTGGAGAAACTACTTTTATATATTTTTTCTTCAACTTGAAATCATCGTATATGGTTAAATCGTCCCAGTAAATTTCGATACGTTCATCTAAAATGGTATTTGATGGATTAAAAAAGTTAACGACACGTTCGTGAACATAAAGATCAATAGGATCCAAATGAGTGAGACCGTCTGGTGTTAATGCACCAGGGTAATGTGTTGCAATAGTCAAATCATGAACTAAAGAACCATTAAGCTTAATTTGAAATTTTCCTTGACCTACGTCTCCTTCTTTAAAATAAAACTCTACAGTGTTCCAATCTCCAATCGGAATTTCATGTAAGGAATCTATATAAGTTGCACTATGCGCACCAGTCATTCGGTCAATGACGTACACTGTAAAATTCAATGTAGGGTTGATGCCAGAATTATTTCTTTCCTGAATGACGAGATTAATTTGATAATGATCATTCGCATTAGACCAAGTTGCATCATTATTGAATTGAGCAAAAGTAATATCTCCACCTTCTAACTCATAACTAGAATCATCTAGAATGTCTTGAAAAGTATCGGGTAAATAGAATTTAACCGAATACCTCAATTCTTCAAAACCAGTTCCGTCCAAATTCCAGTTTTCAATATTGTTGTTCGTCCATGAAGGCTGAACTCTAGCGGTATAGAAAGATCCTCTATCCATATAAGCTTCATTAACCCATGTATATAAAACAGAATTGATTGAATTCTCTGGATCTGTTACTATTTGCGCATTTCGCTGCGTAGCCTTTCCACCAACGATAGGGCATCCAAATCCATTATGACCTATACCAAATCCAGTAAAGTTACCTAAATCTGGATCTTTAATTATTTCTGTATCCCAATCACTTCTATAAGGTGATGTTGGCTCATCCCCACTAATCAAAGTATGATTGTAATTTGGATTGACAGGGCTAAAGGGAGAACACTCTGCTGCTACTCCTTGAGTCAAGACCGTGTTTTCAAACCCATTTTGAAACCATATCCCCATACCTTCGTAATCATTTTTTGTAAGTAATTGTGTGAAAGCTAAATTCGAGCTTAAAGTCAATGCTATGACCATAATTGTTTTTTTCATAATAAATAATCTTAGTTAAAAAAATGGTGAACTTAAATTTGATCCCGCTTATTGATTTAAGATGGATTAAATAAAAGAGAGAAATTGTCTACCGTAAAAAAAGTGTGAGGATGAGCTTTTATTTGCTTAAAGCTACTAAAAAAAACCTGATGTTTTATGCTATACGTTTAATAACACGTAATTTGTGGGTATGAGCGCGTTTCTCATAATTGAAGATCCCTGAATGATCCAGTCGGTCTATGCGTACCTTTCCGTGAGCGTGAATGATATAATTATCTTCCATGATAATACCTACGTGCGTGATATGACCTTCTGAATTGTCAAAAAAGGCGAGATCGCCTGGTTCACTTTCTTCAATAAAACTTAATGCTTCTCCTTGTGAAGCCTGCTGACTCGCATCACGAAGTAATTTATAGCCATTGAGCTTGTAAACCATTTGAGTAAAACCACTACAATCAATACCAAAAGGTGTTTTACCACCCCAAAAATAGGGTACATTAAGATAGAGTAGAGCTGTGTTTATAAGCTGCTCCTTCGGGAGTTTCCCCGAAACAGCCTTTCCCTCAAATGAATGCTTGAGCATTGAACAAGAAGAAACATTCGCCCCCATCGGGATTGTAATTAATTGCTCCGCTTCCGAAGCGATAAAATCTACCAAATCTGTACTGAGTTTGGTATCGGTGTTTTTTAAAATATGGTATTCGTCTTCAGAAATAAATTCAAACTGCTTGTTATCAATCCAGCCTTCATATTTGTCAAAACTTAACCGAATACGGCTCCAATGCTTGCGCTCTTCTAAGACCTTCATATACTCCCCATACAAAACCTGTGTCACCATTTCACTAGTGTCTGCAGGCTCGAGGCGCAAAGGAACAATGCTCATTGGGCAAATACCGTATTTCATTTTTTTGGCGGGTTTGAAAGTTTTAGTTTCTTTCAATCACCATCGCAGAAGCACCACCACCACCATTACAGATCGCTGCAGCACCAATTTTTGCGTCGTTTTGCTCTAAGACATTTAATAACGTAATTACAATACGCACCCCACTACAACCCAGTGGGTGTCCTAATGATACAGCACCACCGTGTACGTTGGTATTTTTATCTGTAAGACCTAATATTTTCATGTTGGCTAAGCCAACCACCGCAAAGGCTTCATTAAATTCAAAATAATCAACATCATCTTGAGAAACGCCTGCTTTTGCTAAAGCTTTTGGAAGTGCTTTTGACGGAGCGGTTGTAAACCATGCCGGCTCGTGCGCAGCATCTGCATAGCCTGTAATGGTAGCAAGTACTTTAAGCCCTAGTTCATTGGCCTTTTCTTCACTCATCATGATCACAGCACCCGCACCATCATTAATGGTCGAAGCATTCGCTGCGGTTACCGTACCATCTTTTGAAAAAGCCGCACGTAAAGCAGGGATCTTATCCATACGTACGTTCTTGAATTCTTCATCTTCACTAACAACAACAGGTTCTCCGCGACGTTGTGGTACCGAAACAGGAACTACTTCATTGGCAAATTTGCCTTCGCTCCAAGCTTTTGCTGAACGCTCGTACGATTGAACAGCAAACGCATCCTGATCTTCACGAGAAAAGTTATACTCTCTTGCACATGCATCTGCACAAACACCCATGGCGTTTTGATCATAAGCATCTACCAGGCCATCTTTTTGCATTCCATCGATAAGGGTAGCCGGACCAAATTTCGTCCCGTTACGCATATGTACATAATGTGGAATATTACTCATGCTTTCCATACCACCAGCAACAACAATATCTGCATCACCAAGCGCTATGGCTTGCGCTGCATTCATCATCGCTTTCATACCTGAAGCACACACCTTATTAACCGTTGTACACGGTACCGTATTAGGAATACCAGCTCCTAGTGCCGCTTGACGTGCAGGCGCCTGACCTACACCCGCTTGCACCACATTTCCCATAAACACTTCTTGAACCAATGATGGGTCCAAATTGATCTTATCTAAAGCTCCTTTAATGGCTGTGCTTCCCAATTGGGTTGCAGAGACAGAAGAAAGACTTCCCATAAAACTTCCAATAGGGGTTCGGGCCGCAGCGACAATAACAACTTTTTTGCTCATAGAATATGTGATTTTCGGTTATAAAAAGTGGTGCAAATTTACATATTTATAATCATATTATCAATCTTTACTTCTATAGCTTTTGGGATTAGTCAAAGGTTATTAATACCTTTACTATTCCAATAGTATCTATGAAAAACCTATTTGCAATTCTTGCGAAAAACCAATCGATCATCTACAAGGTCTTTCTGTTTATAAGTGCCACATTTTTAATTATTTACCTACTGCCAAAAGGTGGGCAATTCAAATATAATTTTCAGAAAGGAAAACCGTGGCAGTATGAAAATTTGTATGCACCTTTTAGCTTTACCATCAAAAAGAGCCCAGAAACGCTTGAAAAAGAGTTAGAAGAGATCAAATCGAATGCTATTCCGTATTTTGATTACGATGAAAATGAAGCAAACGATAGCAAATCACGCTTTGCCGATCTACTCAAAGATGCCTATGTTGATAGTTTGTTTGTCTTTTCAGAAAAGACACTCAAACGCCTTGGAAATACGGTCTTAGATGATATTTACAAAAATGGAGTTTCAGAGAATATTTATCCGTATGCCGATGATCAACTTGTCTACCTCAAGGCGGGTAATGAGGTTAGCGAGATTAACTACGGACAGTTCTTTAAAAAAGATCAGCTTCCGAAGAAAATAGAAAAACTAGTGTCTTCCGAAGCAGAAGAAAATGATATCCTCTTTCTAGAAAAACTCTTGAAACGCGCCGTAAAGGGGAACGTTGTTCTTAATAGCAAACTCACTGAATCCTTTTTAGAGAGTCAGATCAAATCGATCAATCCCAATCGCGGTATCATCGAAAAAGGGGGGCGTATTGTAGCTAAAGGTGAGGTGGTAGAAGGAGAGACGTATCAAGTTCTTGAATCGTTGAAGTCTGAGTACGAGTCACAAGTTTGGAGCAAATCAAATTACCTCTGGCTTATTATTGGCTACTCGCTACTCGTGATGCTGGTGTTTTTAATGCTCTTTCTGTTTCTGAAAAAGTATCGCCCCGAGATTTTTAGTAATAACACCAAAGTGACCTTTATATTTTTCAATATTTTCCTAATGGTTTTTCTTACGACCATGGTGGTGAAATTCGATGCCAAGTACGTCTATCTCGTTCCTTTATGCATTCTACCGCTCATTTTAAAAGCATTCTTTGATCCACGACTAGGTTTATTTGTTCACGTACTAACCGTACTGTTATTAGGTTTTATTGTACCCAATAGTTTTGAGTTCATGTTTTTGCAAACCATTGCGGGTATTGTAACGATCTTAACGGTTTCTGAACTTTACAAACGTGCCAATTTATTTATTTCAGTAGGGCAGATCACGGGAATCTATATCATTGGCTATTTTGCCTTTTTCTTAATTCAAGAAGGAAACATTCAAGCCATGGGTTGGCAACATTTTGGCTACTTTGTTGGTTGCGGATTATTTACTCTATTTGCGCACCCATTGATCTATTTTTATGAAAAGATATTCGGACTCGTATCGGATGTATCGTTATTGGAACTAACCGACACCAATTCGAAACTGCTAAAGGAACTTTCAAATAAAGCACCAGGAACGTTTCATCATTCCTTGAACGTGGCAAATTTGGCTGAAGCAGCTGCTAATGAAATTGGCGCAAATGCCATGTTGGTGCGTGTAGGAGCCCTCTATCACGATATTGGTAAGATGACAAATCCAACGATGTTTACTGAAAACCAAGTGAATTCTGTCAATACGCATAATGAATTGGAACCCAAAGAAAGTGCGCGGATCATTGTAGGACATGTACTTGATGGCATTGAAATAGCCCGTAAAAATAATATTCCAGATCGTGTGATCGATTTTATACGAACTCACCACGGAACCAGCATCGTTTATTATTTCTATAAAAAGGAGTTAGAACAGCAAGGAGCGGCAGATAAAACCGATTTCCAATATCCGGGCCCTATTCCTTTTTCCAAAGAAACGGCGATCTTAATGATGGCAGATAGCACGGAGGCGGCCAGTAAAAGTTTAAAAGACCCTACTTCAACCAAGATTGACGCCTTTGTAGAAAAGATCATTGACGGTCAAATGGAGCAGGGGCAATTCCTCAATGCAAATATTACCTTTAAAGAAATACAAACCATTAAGAAAGTACTAAAACGAAAATTAAATAACATCTACCACTTACGCGTAGAATACCCAGAATAACTATGGAATACGACAATATTAGAGGTGGAGATGCACCAATAGCTTGCGATGTAGTGGAAGGCAAAAAGTACAGATGGTGTACCTGCGGTCACAGTGACAATCAGCCGTTTTGTGATGGTAAACACAATGCCAATAACGGTTCCCCAAACATGCTTTTTGAAGCTACAGAAACAAAAACTGCTTATTTGTGTACCTGCAAACAAACGAAGAATCCGCCGTTCTGCGATGGGTCGCATACATAGTATGGTTTGATTCTGGACTAGTCAATTTTCATAATTATGTGGTTCTTAAATACACCTACACGCTAACTCAGCATAACTTGTAAATTTTTTAATCCTATAACTATTCCGTCTTTTTATCACTTATCCGTTAATTATTGTAAGTTTATAATTGTAAGAAGTAAGCTAAATCCTATGAGAAAAATACTGTCCTACCTCCTCATTATTTCTATTCCATTCTTTTCGTTTTCACAAGAAATTCTTTGGGAAAAATCTTATGGAGGAATCCATTCAGAATATCTTTTTGATGCGCAACCCACAGCCGATTATGGTTTTATTTTAGCGGGAAGTTCCTTGTCTGGAAAAACAGGGAATAAACAACAAGAAAATACAAAGGACCTTTTAAAAGAATATTCAGATCATAATAGAGGGTGGCTTCATCTTAGCAGGAACCTCTAACTCAATGAAAAGTGGACAAAAAGCAGAGGATAGTTTTGGACAAGAAGATTTTTGGATTATTAAGTTAAACGCAATGGACGATGAAGAATAGCAAAAGACATTCGGTGGGCAATTCAAGGAAATTTTAGAAAGCATGACTCCCACAAAGGATGAAGGCTATCTCATTGGTGGATGGTCTAATTCAAATGTTTCAGGCGATAAGAGTGAAGAATCAAATGGCCTGGGCGATTACTGGATTCTAAAATTGGACAAAATTGGAAATATACAATGGTAACAGTCTATAGGTGGAGAGAAAGATGATCACCTAGCCACAATCATAAAAACAGAAGACAACGAATTTATTTTAGGCGGGAACTCGATTTCAGGAATCTCAGGAACAAAGACAAAAGTAAATGGTAAAGGAACCGACTTTTGGGTCGTAAAACTTTCAGAAACGGGAGCCTTGCAATGGGAAGAAACTTATGATTTTGGTAAAACCGATATCTTAACCTCTATTAATGAAAATACCGATGGCTCTTATTTAATAGGAGGATATGCAAATACAGAAACTATGGGACTTAAAAGTAGCGACAAAGAAGGTGTTGACGATTATATCGCTCTTAAAATCAATGAAAAAGGTGAAGAAAAGTGGAAGAAGACCATTGGCAGCACTGGTAGTGATAATCTTAAAAAATTGGTTCAAACACGAGATGAAGGATATCTACTAATTGGAACAAGTAACGGTAAAGCTACGCGAGATAAGAATACAGGCAATGGTCGGAGTGATTTTTGGATTGTTAAATTACTAGACGAAGACAAAAAGAAAGAAGCTAGTCGATTTATTGGCTTAGAAGCTTTCCCAAACCCAACTGAGGCATTTACTAATATCATCGTCAATCACGAATTTGAAAGAGGAACTGCTTACCTCTATGATATTCAAGGTAAAGTCATACAACATTTTCCAGTTGAAAGACAAACCATTCCTTTTGATATTCGTGGCTTACCCATTGGCATGTATATCGTCACTATTCAAACCGATGTTAAAACCGAATCCATAAAAATATTGAAGAGTAAATAACCTTATTGCTATGAATAAATTACTACCCACCCTCATTTTAATATTAATTTGTAGTATTAGCTTGGGGCAGTCATCAGACGCTCCTACTACAGATTATAACAATATTAGCATGCCAGAATCTCCCTCGGCCGCCGCTTTTAATGCCGTAGGTAATACGAGCGTAAATACCGCAACAGGAATACCAACCATAAGTATACCTCTTTATACCTATGAGGTCGACGGAGTCAAAGTACCAATAGCCATTTCCTACGATGCATCTGGCGTAAAAGTGGGCGCTATGTCGGGACCCGTAGGTCTTAATTGGAATCTGGAAGCAGGAGGTCAAATATCGAGAACAGTAAGGAATAAAACCGATGAATATGAGGGGTGGTTAGATAGCGATTATTCGTTCATTCCTGACGAGATTTTTGACGATTATGAACCAACCAGTCCTTATAACTGGCAGCAAGATATGAGTGGAACTTATATAAACGATTTTGAAGATGGTTACGCAAAAAACCGTGATCATAATCCAGATTTATTTAGCTACAGGTTTTTATCTAATCAGGGAACCTATATACACGACCCTGCAGGTGTCGTAATTAAAGCGAAAACAGATGGTGTTGCTATTTCATCCATGTTTGACAACACAAATAATAATTACGACGTTGAATTGAATGCACAAGATCTCATGGGTAATGAGTATTTATTCAATTTAAAAGATACCGAGACCTCTAGCAATAAAAATATATACAATAACGGATCAGGTCTCGAGGAAGACTTCTATGAATGGGAAGGAGCAAACGGAAACCCCATTACTGCTTGGAAACTATCTGAGTTAAAAACCAAAAACAATAAACGTGTTCATTTTGAATATCAGACAGATACCATGTCCTATACCTATAGTCGGGATGTTGAAAACAGAATTATACTAGGTGCTACTTGCGATACACAACACTCCGTAATTAGAGAAAAAAAGGGCACAAAAACTACATATAATTATAATACGAGATTAATCAATAAAATTTGGTCTCCTGATTCTAGTATTGAGGTAAACTTCTACTACCAAACAGATACTGGCCTCGCCGATACCGTTTGGAAAACAAAACTAACGCACATAATTATTAAGGATACAATAAGTGGACATGAAAAGAGATTTGAATTTACATATGAACGTTTTGGTAGTGGTGGTGATCCTAGGCTGAAGTTAAAAAGTGTCTATGAATTAGCTACTACTTCCTCAGGCACGGTTCAAAAGCCTCCTTACACATTTACGTATGAAGGAAATTTTATGCCACCAAAAGACTCCTATGGTCAAGATTTTTTCGGGTACTACAATAATGAATCCAGCAATAGTTCTTTAGTTCCATACGAGCCATATGGTACGATGCAAGATCAGGGCTTTTTTAGCCAACATGCTGGAGACAGGTCGCTCAGCATTGGTCATGTTGATAATGGAATCTTAACTCAAATTGACTATCCCACGGGAGGAAGAACAGAATTTACCTACGAGCCTAATGCTATAGGGAGCAAGTATCTGGGTGGTCTTCGAATTGGCGAAATAGAAGATACGGATGAAACGGGTACTTATCATCGCAAAGTCTATAATTACTCCAATCTCAATGGTTTTGATTATGACGGACATAAAAGTTTTTGGCGAAAAAATGAAGAAGAAACAACTACCTATTACAGCAGTTTTGTTGCTACCCCAGGAGGTCCAGCGGGATATAAGCCGGGATATTTTTATGGCAATGTTACCATCATTTCACATAGCGGGTCTGACAACTACAAGGAGGTACATATTTATGAAGATAATACATACGCAAATCATGCCTTCGACTATGCGCTGAAAGAAAGTTCTTATTATAAAGGGACTCAAAAAGTAAAGACAGTTGAATACATCAATGAACTTATCGGAACTGTACATCAAGAACAATGGAATATCCTTGGTAATATGATGTGTTATGGTACATCTCCAAACTCTATGAAACAGGGACATAGTGATGAACCAAAGATTGTTCGTTTTAATGGAAATTATAGCTATGCACCAACGAAAATTGCCACTACTGAATTTCTCAAGCAAGGGGTCAGCCTAAAACCCGTGACCGCAGTACGCGAGGTCACTTATGATCCAACTACGATGCTAATAACTCAAGAAATCAACGATGCAAGTCGAACCCGAGTAGGTTTTGACAACTATTCGGTAACCAACAGCAACGCAGATATTCTCACAACAGATTATGAGTATCCATGGCATTATACAGAATTAGATGCTTTAGAACTTCCTAAGTCCTTACCTATAAGTAAAGTTGTGACAAGTGATCGATTAGATGATGTGGTTCAAGGGCAGTTCTTTGAATATGACACCAACGGTAATATCAAGACAACCTACGCTTATAATAAAGGAGCGGGCACAAACACATCTACTTACAATTATATACCTAGTAACTATGAGGAAATGACATCCTTCGAATTCTTGGATGGAAAACCTGTTGAAATGGTCAAGAAACATGGTTCTCCTACTTCCTATATCTGGGGCTATGATAATCAGTACCCTGTTGCGAAGATAGAAGGACGAGCAAGGGCTGGGCTTAACGGCACCTTGGTATCAGCTATTGAAAATGCAACGGCAACTTCAATGGAAGGTGCCCTTGATAATCTTAGAAATCATACGAGCATAGGTGCAGGCATGATGACTTCCTATACCCACAAACCACTGGCAGGTGTAAAAACCATTGTAGACCCTAAAGGAGATAAAATTACCTACTACTATGATGACTTCGGGAGGCTTAGTTATATCAAAGATAAAGATGGAAATCGTATCACCGAAAACACCTATATCTATGGAAACTAAAAAAACTAACCACAGAATGATCGCTATACCATCGAATAAACGTTTTCAAATACTCACTCCATTTATATTGTTGGCTATCATGTTGCCTTGTTTTCAAGGCCAAGCACAAACACCAGGAGAAAATTATGTCAAAACCACAACATATAAGATTGAAACACCTTCAAGTATTTCCAGCCCAAATGTTTCGGATGCAATGGTAGAAATAAATTATATAGACGGTCTTGGAAGAACAAAGCAAACAATTGCCCACAAGCAATCCGGTAATGGTGATGATTTGGTAACTCCTATTGTATATGATGGCTTCGGAAGACAAATCAAAGAATATCTTCCTTACGAGCGAAATGCATCTTTGGACCTTGATGGCAGCGCCGAGGCAAGTGCATCTTCTTTTTACAACACAACTGAGTTTGATTATACAACCAATCCATTTACAGAAAAAGAATTAGAATTATCGCCTTTAGGGCGTGTTCTCAGACAAGCCGCACCTGGGGCAGATTGGGAAATGAATAGTGGTCATGAAATCAAATTCTCGTACGAGACCAATGCGAGTTCTGAACTTTATTATTTTACGGTTTCACTATCAGGCAACGACCCTGCCTTAGTGTATGAAGGGTATTATCCAGATGGTGAATTATTTAAAACAGTAACCAAAGATGAAAATTGGGAGTCTAGTGATGGCCAAAGCGGCACCATAACACAATACACAGACAAAATGGGTCGCATGATTTTAAAACGAATCTACGAAGGAACCAATAAAATCGATACCTACTATGTGTATGATGATTACGGTAATTTAAGCTTTGTATTGTCTCCAAAACTTTCAGAACAAATTGTTTCTGATGGAACCTTAGTTGTAAATTATGCATATCTATTAGATGAACTGGGCTACCAATATCGCTACGATCATCGAAATAGAATGATCCGCAAGAAACTTCCTGGAAAGCACCAGGAGTTCATGGTATATGATATATTAGATCGTATAACCGCTAATGGACCTGTACTTTCTCCTTTTGGAGATGGTGCCGAAGGGTGGTTACGTACAAAATATGACATCCATAACAGAGTGGTTTATACCCTTTGGAAGCAAGGAACTGTAGATGCTTTAACACAAGAGACGCTCTCTAATGCTCCTGTTACTTATGTTTCAGAAAACAGAACCAATGGAACCTCTACTGTGAACAATGTTTCTTTTAATTATTCAAATAGTGTTGAGCCTACTTCGGGATACCATGTTCTCAGTGTCAATTATTATGACGACTATGATTATACGGGAGCCCCAGCCAGTATTCCTACTACCGTGGGTGAAGGCGATAGCGATGTATATTATAATAAAACAACGCACATTCCTACAGGACTGCCTACGGGTAATTGGACACGTGTATTAGAAACTTCCGCGCAAACCAACGCATTAGCGTCCTATTCACTCTATGATAAAAAATCACGTCCCGTGCGAGTTAAAACAGCGTATCCGTCCAATGGTTATACACAGGTGGACACTAAATTTAATTTTATAGGAAATCCCTTATATACTCAAACCATGCATAAAAAAGACGCAGCTGCGTCTGTACTTACATTAAAAGACGCCTATACCTATAATGATCAAGAACGCGTAGTCTCCCATACGCATAAAATTGGAAATGCTACACCCCAGTTAATGGCATATAATGACTATGATGCCTTGGGACGCCTTATCGAGAAAAAGACAGGAGGTACAAATACCTCTGGCAGTAGCGCACTCCAGCATGTGGATTACAAATACAATGTACGCGGCTGGCTTACCGATATAAACAATGTAGCTAGTCTAGCGCAAAGCGGAGACCCGCTGGATCTGTTTGGCTTTCAAATAAATTATACTGAGGTTACCGATGGGATAAACGGAGCCGTAGAAGAACTATACAATGGTAATATTGCAGAAACCTTTTGGCGTACCTCTAGTGATAATGTGAGACGTAAATACGGTTTTAGTTATGATGATCAAAACAGACTTTTAGATGCTTTTTATCAAATACCGGGAGCATCCGTACCAAGAGCAGATTCATATAGTACTAGTTATAGTTACGATAGTAATGGAAACATGATGACCTTATAGCGTAACGGAGAGCAAGATGTGGCCAGTAGTGTCATCCCTATAGATGATCTTGTTTATTCGTATGATGATGGAAATAAGTTAATGATAGTCAAAGATCTTGAACATATTTCTGCTGGCTATGACGATATACACACTACCACAGGTCAAGATGATTTTGATTATGACACCTACGGAAACTTAATACTCAATAAGGATAAGGACATCATAGCAATTGATTATAACCATCTCAATCTTCCAACTGAAATTACTTTTGGCAATGGAGGGACTATTGAATATCTTTATGATGCCGTTGGTATCAAACTAAAGAAAACAGTAACCGATGGCACAAACATTGATGTTACAGAGTATATCGATGGCTTTCAATATACAGGAACGCAAACAAGTACAAATCTCGATTTCTTTCCTACGGCAGAAGGCTATGTAAAAGTATTAATTAGTGGTTTTGGAACGAATTATAACTATGTATTTCAATATATGGATCATCTAGGTAACATACGTATGAAGTACGCTCAAGACCCACAAAATAATAATGCCTTAACGATTTTAGAAGAAGATCATTATTATCCGTATGGGCTTACTCATAAAGGATATAACGGTAATCACCGTGTATTTGATATTACAGGTGGTAATATAACACTCACACCCGTCAATTCCTTTTTAGGAGACACCTATACCTACGGTTTTGGTGGTAAAGAACAACAGGAAGAGTTTGGGATTGCTATGTATGATTTTGGCGCAAGAAATTATGATCCCGCTCTTGGTAGATGGATGAATGTAGATCCACTTGCCGAATTAATGCGTAGACATTCTCCATACAATTATGCTTTTAATAACCCGATGTTCTTTGTTGATCCAGACGGGATGCTCCCTGGCGATGCAATAGTCAACACTGGATATAGTTCTCAAAAACAATCTACCCTTACTGGAAGTGTTTACTCATATGGGACATTTGACACCGCAGGTAAATCAGGTACTGATTATGTCAATTCAAAAGGTGAATTAGTTCACTCTAATAGCAAAGGAAAAGGTAATGTCAGAATTGTTAATGACGGCTTTGATGGTAAAAAGAAAGATTTGAAAGCCAACTCAAAATCACTATTCGAAAATTACAAACTTGTTGGCACAAAAGAAGAGGCGTATAATTATATCGAATCTGTTATTGAGAATCAAGGAGTTGATTTATCATCGTTTGGCAGAATAGAGAGAAGTCAGGGAACTGGAGAGGATTTTTTGTACATTGATAACGTCGTCAATGATAAAGATACTCCAAACCATGCTGTGGTATACAAAAACCCTAAAGATTGGGTGTTTGGAATTGGTTTAGGAGGTTTACGATCTGTAATGTTTTCAGATTATGCGAATTTGACAAGCGGTATTTCTCATGAAAAATTTCATTTGGCAGAATTTAATCTTGGATACACAAATATGTTAAAAGGGAAAGTTCTTTATAACGATTATTATCATTACGATGCTGAAAAAAGGGCCTATCATTACCAAATAAATAATAAGTTTTGGGAATCGACGACTAAGTTATATAAAGAAGGAATTATGAATCGTGCTAGAAGATTTGGACTATGAGAAAAATAATTTTAAGCTCAATAATTTTACTGCTCATTTTTGGGTGTGGAATAAAGAAAATAAACAAAAAAAATCGTGCCATTGACTTAGTCGTAATAAAAGAACTATATGATCTTCCTAGTGATAGTTTAGAAAGTCCTATGTATACTTTTAGGTTTTTTTTAAAAAACTCCAGTGCAGAAGCGCTTAAAATCTCTCCGGTTTACTTGAATACCATAAATCATCAATGTAAAAGCTTATACAGCTCGGCTATAAACTTCAATGACAATATAGAGAGCTTAGATGAGCTCAAAAATAAATTTATATCTGCGCCTTTTTTTGTAGTTGAAAATCAATCAGAACAGTTTAAATACTTTTTCAATTTTAGAAATTTTAAAAAACCGATTGTTACTAAGCTTTTTGAAGAACGCGTCACTAATTTAGACCCAAATAGGAATTATGGTTTTGATAAATGCACCCCGTTGATTTCTTTTAAGAAAAAAAAATGGATCCCTATAATGGCATATGATGAGCGAGAGATTGGATTGGAAAATATTTATCAGTACGACCTTAAGATTAATCTTTCTGATAAGAAAATAAGGCTACACTATGTTTCAGAGAATTTAATTCTATCTTCCAATTGGATCAAAATCGATGAAACTTCTGATCGTATCAAAAAACTGTTTAATTATTAAGGCTAATCTCCCCCCCGCTAGCGCGAGCGTATCGCTCGTGTCTTACACAACAGTGGCTTTAAAACAATAGTTTTTTCCTACCTTAGCTTTGATGAGTAGGAATACGGGTTTGGTGGTAAAGAACAGCAAGAAGAGTCTGGTATCGCGATGTACGACTTTGGAGCACGTAATCATGACCCAGCGCTAGGGCGATGGATGAATTTGGACCCATTGACGGAAACAATGAGGAGACACTCCCCGTATAATTATGCATTTAATAACCCAAATTACTTTATTGATCCTGATGGCATGGCACCTTATTCAGGTGCTGGCGCTCAAACCGGACATTACAGTCATGTCAATTTTGGTTCAGGAAATGGAGGTTTTGATGTATCCACTCTTGACGAGGATGGCAATATTTTGGAAAGCCAAAATTACGCAAACAGCGATGATGCCATGAACGCAGCTGCAGATATTGCAGAAAATATATCTGACAGTGGAGGCGGAGGTGATAGTGGTGGTGTTTCATTAACGAATAAAAGAAATGTTGGGGGTGTTAACGGGTTTTCTATTGGGGTAGATGGTGTAGATGTATCTAAAAATACTAGGGATGGACCTTTCAGCGCTACGTTAGTTATAGATGTTAGTGTCCCAAAAAGTGAATTTTCAAATATTTCCCTTATTTTAGAAAATGATCAAACTAAAGATGTTATAAATAGTCCGACTAAAACTGGAGAAATAAATGGAGTTGATGGTTTTTTCTTAAGAAGTCAAGATTTAGATAAGAGCTGGTATAAAATTAGTAACTATTCAGAAGCTACTATTACTTATGACCCTGAAACTTGTACCTTAAAAGCTTATGATAGTACAGGTGAAAATCACCCCATTAGATTATCATCAAGTTACTATGTCAACTGGGTGCCAAAAACTGATAAGAGCAGAAGTCCTAAAATTTCTAACCCTTTTAATAATGAAAAATAATATAAAATTTAAAATATTAAAGGCTTTTTTAATTTTTGTTGGAATTGTCTTTTCACTTTTCCTTATTCTAAATTATGGGCCTCACGTTTTACCGTCTCTTTTTACAAATTACTCAGATGATTTCGATAAAAATAGATATGAGAAGATTGTTGAGGGAACAAATATCAAAGTAGTAGATTCCTTATTAGGAAAACCTTTGAGAGAATCGATAAGCAACGTAAATCCTGATAGTCTAAAGGTAATTTATTGGTATACAGATGAAAAATCTTTGGGTCTTGCCTATGAAAAGATTTTTATATTATTTTATGATGATGTAGTGGTAGATAAAATAAGGGTGATAGATATGGATTGATAGACCCTACCATAACAGTGGGTTTGATAAACTTATCATATTTTAACCCGCTCGTGTCTTACACAACAGTGGCTTTAAAACAATAGTTTTTTCCTACCTTAGCTTTGATGAGTAGGAATACGGGTTTGGTGGTAAAGAACAGCAAGAAGAGTTTGGTATCGCTATGTACGATTTTGGCGCACGAAATTATGATCCCGCTCTTTGGCGTTGGATGAATCTAGATCCCCCCGCTGGCGCGAGCGTCTCGCTCGTGCTTTACACAACAGTGGCTTTGAAACAATAGTTTTTTCCTACCTTAGCTTTGATGAGTAGGAATACGGTTTTAGTTATGACGATCAAAACAGACTTTTAGATGCTTTTTATCAAATACCGGGAGCATCCGCACCAAGAGCAGATTCATATAGTACCAGTTATAGTTACGATAGTAATGGAAACATGATGACCTTAAAGCGTAACGGAGAGCAAGATGTGGCCAGTAGTGTCATCCCTATAGATGATCTTGTTTATTCGTATGATGATGGAAATAAGTTAATGATAGTCAAAGATCTTGAACATATTTCTGCTGGCTATGACGATATACACACTACCACAGGTCAAGATGATTTTGATTATGACACCTACGGAAACTTAATACTCAATAAGGATAAGGACATCATAGCAATTGATTATAACCATCTCAATCTTCCAACTGAAATTACTTTTGGCAATGGAGGGACTATTGAATATCTTTATGATGCCGTTGGTATCAAACTAAAGAAAACAGTAACCGATGGCACAAACATTGATGTTACAGAGTATATCGATGGTTTTCAGTATACCGGAAATCAAACAAACGTAAATCTCGATTTCTTTCCTACGGCGGAAGGCTATGTAAAAGTATTAATTAACGATTTAGGAGGTACTGTCTATAACTACGTATTTCAATATATGGATCACTTAGGGAATATACGAATGAAGTACGGCGAAGACCCACAAAATAATTATGCCTTAACTATTTTGGAGGAAGATCATTACTATCCTTACGGGCTCGCTCATAAAGGCTATAATGGCAACCACAGGGTATTTGATATTACAGGTGTTAATATAATACTCACACCTGTCAATTCCTTTTTAGGAGACACCTATACCTATGGTTTTGGTGGTAAAGAACAGCAAGAAGAGTTTGGGATTGCTATGTATGATTTTGGCGCACGTAATTATGATTCCGCATTGGGGCGTTGGATGAATATTGATCCACTTGCAGAGGCTATTAGACGTCATTCTCCGTATAATTATGCATTTAATAACCCCAACTATTTTATTGATGCAGATGGTATGATGCCTGGAGGTTTTGCTAATTTAGACAGAGACACATCTACAGGAAGTTTTAGCACCACTGGAGGGTTTAATGTGTCGTCTCTTGACAAGGAAGGCAACATTGTGGATAACCAATATCATACAAACAGCGGTGATGCAGAGAAAGCAGCAGCGGGCATTGAAGAAAGTATAGTTGATCAAGAGGTAGATAGTGCTTATGGCGATAAAGCAGATGACCCTGCTCCAATTAACGATAAGACTGTTCAGGATGTAAAAGAGAAAGTTCCTACCTTGAGTAATCAAGTGGGAAGTTTTAAAACAGAAAATAAAATCACAATTAGTACAGAGTTCGTAGGACCTGGAAAAAACGATGATGCTAGAACACATGGGGATGTAACTGATCCAAACTCTCCTACAAGAACTACATTATACAGAGTTTCATTCAATTCTTATCGAATTTTGGCTAAAACTTTATTCCATGAATTTTACCATGTAATCGACTTCCAATATGGTGTCATATATAGAGACTATCTTAGTATTTGCGGAGGGAATTGTAGTGAAGACGTATCTAGGCAAGGTGCGGAGCAATTGGGTGAAGTTAGAGCTTACAGAGCTGGATTAAATGTCGCTGGAGTCCCTTACTCATCAAATGCTGCATATAAAATAGCAATAAAGTATCTTAATAGCCATGGTATTAATTATTAGAAAAAATTTATGCAAACGAGTCAAATCAAGTTCTTTATTATTATTCTTTTCATCGTAATCATTTCTATAAGTTTTATTGGTTGTAAGGATAAAGGCGATTTTCAAAAAATAACTTTAGATTGGTCGGAAGACTACATCGGTGAATTAGCCAGTGGATTCAAAACAGATGCAAAATATAAAAATTGGGTCTTAGTTAGGTCTGGAACTCCTAAGGCGGAGAGTGTTTCAATTCTTTTCCAATCCAACGAGCTTTTCAATTCTGGCATCATAGAACCTCTTAAAAAAGGTTTTCTAGTTAGTGGTCACGTTATAAACTTTTACTACTATTTGGTTGTCATTGATCAAGAAAATATTAAAAACTATTTAACCGAGCCAGATGACTTAGTTAATTTTTTTGGTGAGATTGATTCAATGGAAGAAGCCCTAATGATTGCGAAAGTAAATAACTACAATATCGATTATCTGCATTCCGAAGGTAGTTCTTTTCGCTTAACTGAAGATGGCTATGACTTTCTTCTTTTTAAGGAAGAGGAAAATGATAAAATTGAATTTAGACAATATATTGTTAGTATTAGTAGTAAAGGGCAGATTACAGCTAAAAAGGGCGAGATCTACTGCCAAGGATATGTAGATTGTTTTGAAAGATAGACAATCGAGATTATGTTAAAAAACAGAACTGTTTCTAATAAATTCAAGTCGCAGGTGGTAAAAAAATGACTCCATCAGTCATAAATAATAGTGAAGGTATTTCATATGCCAAGCCAGAAGAAGGTGATGTACCATTAGAAATAGGATCTAATAAAAGCTTATACGCAGATATAGATGGTTTGGCAACGATCAAATATAAAAATGCAGTATTTAAAGTTGTAACTGGAACTAATAACATTGTTGTGGATTCTGACGGGTCAGTTAACGCAGCTAAACATCGTATCGCTGTTGATGGTTGGATAGTAAAAGATGGGTATTATTATAAAAATGGAGGTCTTGTATCTCAGCCACTCAATAAGGGTGATTGGGATAAACTTTATAAAGCAGCAAGTAAAATCGGAAAAAAGAATCTATAATCATGAAAAAATATATCCTATACTTTGTATTTCTTATAATGCCTAATATTGAGCACTTAGCGAGATTATTTTTTTACTTAAAAAAAGAAGAAAATTTTTGGATAGAATCTACATTAAGCGCGATAAATTCTAGTGGTATTATCTTATTTTTTGAATTATTGGTTTTTATTTTCTTAATTTATACTATTATTAAAATTGTAAAAAAAAGAAATGGAAAATCTAAAATAGTTTTGGTTATTACACTTTTTCTTGTAGGTCAAATTTTATTTTATTTAGGATGGGTTTCACCGCTTTACGATTATTTATTAGATAGAGGTATATATGCATTTTCTAATCTATAGAAACTGCCGTCACCAGCGCGAGCTGCCTGTGCCGTTCTTCAAACGGTAGGCTCGTGTCTATCACAACAGTGGCCTTTAACATTAGTTTTTTCCTATCATAACTTTGATGAGTATACGTTATAAACATTGCCCGCAACTCCCCCGCTGGCGCGAGCGTCTCGCTCGTGCTTTACACAACAGTGGCTTTAAAACAATAGTTTTTCCTACCTTAGCTTTGATGAGTAGAAAGTATGGTTTTGGTGGTAAAGAACAGCAAGAAGAGTTTGGCATTGCGATGTACGACTTTTGAGCACGTAAGTATGATCCCGCTTTGGGACGTTGGATGAATATTGATCCGCTGGCAGAAGCAATGAGACGCCATTCTCCATATAATTATGCTTTTAACAATCCTAACTATTTTATAGATCCCGATGGGATGATGCCAGGAGGTTTTGCTAATTTAGACAGGGATACGTCTACAGGAAATTTTAGCACCACTGGAGAGTTTAATGTATCATCTGTTGATGAGAATGACAACATTGTGGATAACTAATATCACACAAACAGTGATGATGCTGAGAGTGCGGCAGCTAAAATTGCGGAAAATATATCTGACAGTGGAGGTCATGGAGGTGGAGGCATCTCATTAACGGGAGGTGGCACATTGGTAATGGGCGCAAATGGAGTTTCTCAGGTTCCAGATTCGAGAGGTAATGGGCCATCTAGAGAGTCCGTAATTGGCTCAATTGGAACGTTTCTTTACTCATTGGAAAAATTTGCTGAGGTAAATGCAACTATGATATATAATTACGGTACATCTATTTTAAGTGCTGACCAGTTAACAAATATGAATATAATTAGAATGACTAAAATTGCATCTAACGCAAAATTTCTTGGGCAAGGTGCTAGTTTATTAGGAGGGATTATAGATTTTAGGACTGCATTTAATTTCGCTCAAAATGGTCAATATTTCTCTGCATTGAGATCTGGAGTTGGGGCAGGATTAGGGCTTGGTGGTGTTACTACTGGTGGTGTTGGTCTAACAACTAATTTTCTCTACTTTGGTTTAAATCTATACCTCGACAAATATTATGGTCCAAGACTAAGGTCAGATTATAAATTTCGTGATAGAGAGTTTAAAAAACGGACTGAAGGATTTAAAATGGATCCAGGAAAAATCAACCCTTAATTTCTTTTCTTATATGTGGAGCTTATATAAATATATGTTCTTTCAAATTTACACCTTACAGTATAAGTGGTTTGGAGCATCGAATAATCCAGGAATGGTAACAATAATGACTTTAACCTTTAATTTTCTAATTATTGTAACGATACTAGAGATGTTAGCTGTATTAATTATTGATTCTAGAGAAATCTTTATTAATCTAGATAACATAAACTATATAGTAATTTCCGTTTTAGTTTTTGTTATTCATTACTTTATGTTTTTTTTTAAGGGACGATATAAAGATATTTTGATTGATTACAAAAAAAAGTACACTAGTAAAGATTCTCATGCCTTAATTATTACTTTTTCACCTTTGTTATTATACCTAGTATTGTTAATGATACTAATTGGAAAGAATAGCTGATTACCCCGCGAGCGTCTCACTGCTGGTTCATGAGGAAACCGAGCAGCATGAACAGCAGCTGGTGTGGCAACTGTGGTCAGTATTTCTACAGCTGCGGTTGGTATTATAATATTAGGAACTGACGCACAAGATGTTACATTTTCTATAGGTAGATCAAGAATACAAATGTCAACAACTACAGATAGACCAGAATTCAAGCCTATATTAAAATGATATGACTAAAAAAATTCTTCTAATTACAAGTTTACTATTGACAGCAGGATTCATTCTTATCTTACTGTTAAACAATAATACATACGACCAAGAAAAATTTGGTATAAATTGGAATAACTTTAGAAAAGAGCATAATATTCCTCCTTTAATTGATAATTGGTCTTATAATAACTTAAATGCTTTACTTGAATACTCTAACAGTGATATATCAAGTCGAGGACATATCAAAAAATATATAAATTTGAGTAAAAGTGCCACTGGTTCCGAAAGAGACGTATTTAAAGTTAATAATTACATTATTGTATCTCTTTATGAAAGAAATGACAAGAACAGGGTTTTATATAAAATTGATAACCCAAAAAATGAAATTATTAATATTTTTCAGGTGGAAAAAGAAGTTATTGATAGTGATGAAGCAAATAAATTACTCCGTGAAGTAGGAGTTAGTTTCCAATTTAACCAGTCTTGGGATAATCATTTAAATTAATTTTGAATGCGCACAAGCACGAGCGTCTAACTCTTGTCTTAAAAAAATAAATGATAAAAATACCACTTCCTATAATTGAAAGCGGTATCAACATTATTTGATTTAACCAAATCTCTTCAGTCTTATCGAATCTAAAGCAATGATGATTTTACCGTATCTATTGCTTGTTGCTATCAGCATTACTATGTTTTACACTTCCATTTAAAGAAATAATATCCTCCCGTGAGGATTTTGCATCTTTTCCTTTCTTGCGCAATAGACGTTGGGTATTGAAAAGCGAACGACACTTTATATTAAACTGAGTGTAGTCATACGCATCATTCTCATTTTTAAACGTCTTCTTGTACGCATCATAAAGCTCGCCATTGGTTAAGGCATTACTTTCTGTTCTCATTATAATATCAAGTACCGCAGCAGCAACAGAATTCATTCTACGTTCTGATTCCGAGAAATCAAAACCAAGTTCCTGAATTCTTTTTTGCTGGGCTTCATCTGAGTATTTAAGAAGAGTAGAAATATCCTTACGGTAGTCTTTTAACCTTCCTACGATATCTCGTTTGATTTCCTTCTGTGTTTCAATTTTCTCTTCACTAGCGCGAGCGTCTCACTCCTGTCTTACAAAAAATAAAAAGACCGTTTTCAATTTTTGAGAGCGATATCAACCCCCGCTAGCGCGAGCGTCTCGCTCGTGCTAAATCAAACGAACCACAGTAGCACTCTATTCTGTTCAGTATACACATTATTAACAAAAAATAATATTCGCAATTCATGAATTGAAACCGCTACTATTAGAAACCTGAATTTAGTTTATGTAGCTTTAATTTATGAGTAGAAAATACAAGTTCCATAATCCTAGTGCGGCCTATTTTGTGTCTTTCGCTACCGTAAACTGGATTGATGTATTTACGAGAGAAGCCTATTCAAAAATTATCATTGACAGTCTTACATACTGTCGCGAAAATAAAAATAGTGCGCTATTTGCTTATTGTATTATGCCTAGCCACATCCATCTATTATTTCGGTCTGATGATGAAAATCCATCTGGGTTTATGAGAGACTTTAAAGGATTTACTTCAAAAACAATATTGAATGCCATTGAGCAAAACCCACAAGAAAGCAGAAGAGAATGGTTGCTATTACATTTTGCCAGCGCTGCTAAGAAAAATAGCAATGCCAAGCAGTATCAATTCTGGCAACAAAATAATAACCCTATTGAACTATGGAGCACTCCAGTAATAAAGCAGAAATTTGATTATATCCACAATAATCCAGTCGCAGCCGGGTTTGTAGTAGAACCGTGGGCCTGGAAGTACAGCAGTGCAAGAAATTATGCAGAACTAGATGCTATGATGGAAATTGATGATATCGGGTTTTTAGGTTAGAGCTGCTATATAAGGATCATTATAGCACGAGCGAGACGCTCGCGCCAGCGATGGAGGAATCTTTGAATTCTTTTATAGGTAATATAAAAACACCCGATGGTACATGGAATAAATTAAGAGACTCGGTAATAAAAAATTAAAACAGTATGAAAATTTTAAATAATATTATTAAAGTTATTTTCCTTTTGCCTTTATTGTTACTATTTGCAATGATAATTAGTTCTAAATTTTATTCATCCAGCGATACTGAAATCATCTTTTTACTATTTTCATTAAGTCTGTTTATCGGATATTTGAACGTTGTTCTAATTTTAATGCTACTTATTTTTAGGAAAATTCGTAGTTCACTTCTATTACCTTTCTTAGTAAGTATAGCAGTTGTTGCAATTTATTGGATTGATCCTTTTAGTTACTTATCAACCTTAATCGATTAACAATTATTGTTAGATACCTTACCCAAGAGTAAACAAGTGTCTTTCACAACAATATACCCCCCCGCTAGCGCGAGCGTATCGCTCGTGACTTCCATAACACTAAAACCTGCTAGCGGAGCCTCTAGGCTTATACGTGACGAAAAAAAGGGTTTCGATGAGCTGATGACAATCTTTAGTTTTCCTACTTTCGGGCAGGGATCGTAGTGAAAATCCTGCCTACGGCAGATTGTAGCGGATAGCCCGGTCCAGACCAAACGAAGTGCGTTGTCTGGAGCCCGCCAAAAAAACACCCTACAGTATAAACC
>Ga0209344_10001975_pt1 | contig 24311 bp, 23 predicted proteins | sample Cruoilmetagenom6_FD_187293 | JGI IMG/M metagenome (GOLD analysis project Ga0209344, IMG submission 187293) | Oil polluted marine microbial communities from Coal Oil Point, Santa Barbara, California, USA - Santa Barbara Oil Seep Sample 6 (SPAdes)... | ecosystem: Environmental > Aquatic > Marine... | reverse complement strand
TATTGCGCCGCCGCCCTCACCTTTGCGCTGGAGGGGCTGAACAAGCCGGTGATCCTGACCGGCTCCATGCTGCCACTGACCGAGCCGGGCAGCGACGGGCACCGCAATCTTGACGACGCGCTGACAGCCCTCGGCACGGCGGCTCCCGGCGTTCAAGTCCAGTTTGCCGGGCGGCTGATGCACGGCGCACGCCTGCGGAAAACGCATTCGCATTCCTTCGACGCTTTTGCTGCCGAGCCAACCAATGCACCACCCCTGCGCCCCGGTGCGGCGCTGATCCGCCATGAATACCCATGCCGCGATTGTGCCGTGCTGCCCGTCGCACCCGGCGGGTCGGGCACCGTGCTGTCGCACGCGGCCGCCCAATGTGACGGGATCGTGCTGCGCTGCTTCGGATCAGGCACCGTGCCGAACACGCCAGCAATGGAACAGGCGCTGCGCACCGCAATGGATCGCGCCATCCCGATCATCGCCGTCAGTCAATGCCCCGAAGGCGGCATTGCGCTTGGGATCTATGCGGCGGGCGCGATCCTCTCGCGCCACGGCGTCGTGGACGGGCATGACATGACGGTGGAAGCGGCCTATGCGAAACTGCTTCTGGCGCTCGGTCAGGGCGGGGACATAACCGCGCAGCGAGCTTTCCTCGCCACACCGCTTTGTGGTGAAGTCAGCGCCGCACCGCCTGCCTGACTGCCAGCAGCGTGCCGAAACCGGACGCGGCAATCACGCACAACCCGGTCAGCGCCACCGCATCGGGCCAGTCACCAAAGACCAGCACCCCCACGGCTGTCGCTGCGATCAACTGCGAATAGATCAGCGGCGCAATCACCGTCGCACTGGCAATGCGGTTCGCAAACACCAGGATGTAGTTGCCCGCGGCCGACCCCAAGGCGCTCAACAGCACCAGCCCCGCGGCGGGCCACCCGGCCTCGGGCCAGGTCGCCGTCGCACCAAGGGGCGTCAACACCGCCGCGCCGATGATCAGTTGCGAAACCAGCAGAAACCGGGGCCGGTAATGCCCGGCCACGGCCCGCGTCATCGTCAGGTAAGCCCCGTAAAAACACCCCGCCAACAGCGCCAACGCGATCCCCGGCGTCGCGCCAAAGCCCGGCTTGACCACCAGCATGACGCCCGCAAACCCCAACAGCAGCAGCACCGTGCGCAGCGGCGATATCCGCTCGCCCAAAAACACCACCGCCAGCAGATAGGACACCACCGGCCCGATGAAAAACGCACCGAACACATCCGCGATCGGTTCAGTCCGCAGGGCGGTGAGGATGCAGCAGATCCCGCCAACGATGAAAAGCACCCGCAGTACCACCTTCCAGTCCAGAAAATGCACCAGCTCCGCCCGTTTCAGCCCGCTAAACGGTAACAACAGCACCGCCCCCAGCGCAAAGCGCGACCACGCAACAAAGACCGGGCTGGCCCCGCCCCCGGTCAGCAGCTTGCCCGCCGTATCGCCGAACACCACAAGGCTGGTGGCGACAAAGACCATGGCAGCCACCTGTAGGAGCGATGCAAGTGGCATGGAACGAACCTCTGGCGGTACTGACGCAGCGCACGAGCAGTGAAGGCAGGTTTGCCCCCGTTACATCGCTTGGTCAGATACGAAAACGCCCGCTCTGTTCAGAACGGGCGTTTGAAAATTCAGTGATATCCCGCAGCTTAGCGGCGGATACCCAGACGCTTGATCAGGTCCTGATAACGCGCTTCATCCTTGGATTTGGTGTAATCCAGCAGTTTCCGGCGCAGGGCGACCATCTTCAGAAGTCCACGGCGACCGTGGTTGTCCTTCTTGTGGGTCTTGAAATGCTCTGTCAGCGTGGTGATTCGCGAGGTCAGAATGGCAACCTGAACTTCGGGCGAACCGGTGTCGCCTTCCTTGGTTGCGAATTCTTTCATGATCCGTGCTTTTTCTTCGGCAGTGATCGACATCGGGGTCTCCTTCATGTCAAGGGTTCTGGGCACAAGCCGGGATGTCGTCCAGCAGGGTCCTTGGAGTATACGCCGCGCAAAAGGCCCGACGATCTGGCGCGTATAGGCCAGTTACCCCTCGAAGAAAAGCGGAAATCAGATCAGGCCGCAGCCCCCGGCCAGTCCAGAACGCTCTGCCCCATCAGGGTCACATGCGCCAGTGTCAGGCCGGGAGTATCAGCGTCCGATTCGATTGCCACTTCCGGGTCGAAATCCTCCAGATCGTCAAAGATGATCATCAGCGTATCCTCAGCCAGCGAGAAATCCAGAATCTCGGGCTGATGCTCTGCCGTGGCCCACGCGCCGAGGGCGACCGTATCAGCACCTTCGCCAGTCGTCACGATATCGTCTGCACCCGCGACGATCATGTCGTCGCCGCCACCACCGTTCAGGTAATCCGCCCCGCTGGCATCCTCCCATGCGGCGGTGTCGGGATTATCTGCCAGCCCGATGATCGTATCATCACCCCATCCACCAAACAGCGTATCCTGCCCCGCGCCACCGGTCAGCACATCATCGCCCAACCCGCCATGCAGCGCATCCGCACCCGCGCCGCCGAACAGCGTATCGTCACCGTCTTGGCCCGCCAGCAGATCACCGTCGCCATGGCCATGCCGCGTATCATCACCTGCACCGCCCAGAAGCTGATCCTGCCCGTCGCCGCCATGCAGGCTGTCATCGCCCGCGTCACCGGCCAGACTGTCCTGACCCGACCCGCCATAAAGCGCATCGTTGCCGTCGCCGCCGCTGATCAGATCATCACCGCCATACCCGTTCTGCCAATCGGCGGCATCGGTCCCCGGCATGACATCATCACCCGCACCGCCCGTCGTGATCAGTTGAACGGGCGGCACGTCCTGACCCGAGGCATCCTCCGAATCGGCAGTGTCAGGGTCATCGACCTCGGCAACTCCACCCGTTTCCGCCGCCGTATCCGGCACGTTTTCACCATCAACCGCAGTGGCAATGTCGAGGATACTCTGCCCGCTTGCAGCGGCCATATCCTCCGCCTCTGATGGTGCACCGTCTTCGGCGGTTTCCACCTCTTCCCTGTCGGCGTCTTCTGCCTCGGACATGCCGAGAAAGGCCATCGACCCGACTGCCATCATACCCATAAGACCCGCCAATAGCAGCATAGCACCTACTCACACTTACCCGAGCCAAGTGTGCCGCCAGCCCCCGCGCCGGTCAAACGAGTCTTGATTTATTGGTTAATCGCCCGGCATCCAGAGCTGCGGCTGCTGGCTGTAGCTGATGTAAAGCGGATGCCGCGGGTGGCCCGCCTTGGTCAGGCCCAGATGATACACCGCGCGCCCGGTGCCCTGCAGCAATGCCGCCACCTGCGGGCCGCGCTCCAGATGTGCGCCATGAGTGCCCCATCCCGCGATGATCTGATCGGCCCAGACACAGCCCTCGGCGATGGCCGCGTCGTTGTCCGGCCCGACCGGATCGGTGGCAGCGCGCATCAGGCGCGGGTCAGTGTCGCGCCAGGCAAAGATATTGGTCACCCGGAACCCGCCAAACCCCAACGCCCGCGCGCGCCGTTCGCAGCGCTCCACCGTGGGATCATTCTGTAGCTCGGTCGCGGTTGACGGGTTTAGCATGATGAAAAGCGCGCGCCGCCCATCCTCTTGCCAGATACGGGTCAACTGGTAGCGATACCGCTCGCAGGGCGAATATGTCGCCGTCGACTGGGCGTCGCCCTTGAGATGTGTGCGCTCGATCATGGCCTGCTTTTGCCGTCCCTTACCCCGCGATGCAAGCGGGCCGGACCCGGCGCTCAGGCCTGGGAGTCATCCCGTGGTGCCGCAAAGACCCGGCTGGGATGCAGCGAACCGGCCTTGTAGATCCCCACGGCCACGGCCTGCCCGTCCAGCGATGCCCAGCATTCGTCGCCATATTCGGCGTCGCCCGGATGCACCATGCCGGGATTGCCGTTGCGCAGCTTCGCGGCCCCCTCGGGCGTGCAGCGCAGCTCGGGCAACTCGCTCAGCCCGATTTCCAGCGGCATCAGATGCGCGTCCAGCGCCGGATCCTGCGCCAGCGCCTCTATTTCTGCCAGCGTGATGCCATCCTCGACGTCGAAAGGCCCGGACCACAGACGCCGCAGCCACGTCACATGCCCGTAACAGCCCAGCGCAGCACCCAGATCGCGCGCAATGGCGCGCACATAGCCACCCTTGCCACAGGTCATCTCCAGCACGGCGGTATCGGCATCGGGGCGGTCTATCAGCAACAGTTCCTCGACCCAGAGCGGCCGGGCGGCAATCTCGACCTCCTCGCCGTCACGGGCCAGCTTGTAGGCGCGTTGACCGCCGATCTTGACCGCCGAGAACTTGGGCGGCACCTGCATGATATCGCCGACAAAGGGGCTCAGCGCCTCCTTGATCTCGTCATCCGTCGGCCGCGCGTCGCTCTTCGCGATCACCTCACCCTCGGCATCGTCGGTATTGGTGGCCTGTCCGAACCGCACGGCAAAGCGGTAGGCTTTCAGCGCATCGGTGACGAATGGCACGGTCTTGGTCGCCTCGCCCAGCGCCACGGCCAACACACCGGTTGCATCGGGATCAAGCGTGCCCGCATGGCCCGCCTTTTTCGCCTGCAACGCCCAGCGCACCTTGTTCACCACAGCGGTCGATGTCGGGCCGGCGGGCTTGTCCACCAACAACCAGCCGGAAATGTCGCGACCTTTGCGTTTGCGTGCCATCATGCCGCCCTTTCGCCCTGTGACAGAGGGTGGCGAGCTATCTTACGCAGGCAATCCTGTCAATCGCGCTAGCGCGGTACGACCGTGCCGACAATCGGACCCATCGGGAAACCCGCATCTATACGCCCCAGGTCAGGGGCATGGAGCCGCGAGATATTGCCATCGAAATAAAGCGCCTGGGGCAGCCCCAGATGATCGCGAAACAGCCGCGCGAACGCATGAAAATTCACCGGGCTCTGCGAAATCGCGAAAACCGCGCGCTTGCCATCCGCCGAAGTGCCGACACCATTGCGAATATACAGGCTGTCACTCTTTGCCAGGAAACGCGGGTGCAGCTCACCGTCGATCACCAGCATCGGCCCCGATTGACTGGCATAGTTGCAATCCGGCGCGTCACGCGTGAAACGCAGCGTCTCGATCACCTCGGCCCGCCCATCACCAATGCAGAACACCCCGTTGGGCAACAGGCCGAAATTCCCCGGCCCGGCGCTGGTGATCACTTTCGAGCGCGCCTCGCCGCCTTCCGCATAATACCCCACCGGGCTGCGGTCCGGGTGGTACATGCCGGCATTCATCGCGAACCCCAGCCGCAGGCCCTCGGATTCCAGCTGCGCGTCGACATTACCAAAACTGCCCAGCGGCACGCCCGCGCCGTCATTCAGAAACAACCGCAGATCCTCGGTGGTCATATCCACCTCGCAGATCGCGTAACCCGCCCCATCGAAAATCAAATCTCGGCAATCCGCCGCCGCCAGCGGGCCCGCGGCCAGCACCAAGGCCAGCCAGATCCCGCGCAGCGCGCTCATTCGTCCAGGTCGCGCCGCACAGTCTCCTGCGCAAACAAACGGCGCGTCTCATCCATCTGGTCAAACGTGGTATCCAGCCGGAACCGAAGGTCAGGCGCATATTTCAGCGCCAGCTTCTTGCCGATGACATGGCGCAGCTCGCCCTTGTTGCGCGCGAGCAGCTCAACGATCTCGTCCTGCCCCTTGCCGCCCAGCGGCAGCACATAGGCGGTCGCGATCTTCAGATCGGCCGACATGCGAACCTCCCCCACCGTCACCGACAGGCGGTTGAGATCGGGGTCGTGGACATCGCCGCGCGCCAGCACATCCGACAGCGCGCGTCGAATCAGCTCGCCCACCCGCAATTGCCGCTGCGACGGACCGGGCCCATCATGAAACTTGTTCTTTGCCATATTCTGCATTTAAGCGGTCCGACAGGTTTTGCCAAGCGACCATCACCACACCTTCAACCAGCCTTGCGCGCCATGACGCATCTTCTGGCCGAAAATATCCCCGGGAGTTTGAGCGGCAGCACCCCACATCGCAAAAAACCAGCCAGCGCGGCGCAGCCGCTCGATCAGCGAAACCCACACCAAAGCCCTGCGAAGTCGGTGATTGTCTGTCGGCCACGTCACACGCTAAGTAGGGCGGAGCAACACAAGGAGAGCGCATCATGTCCCAGGGACCAAGCATTGTCGTGACCGGCGCATCGGGCCGCATGGGTCAGATGCTGATCCGCACCATTCAGGACAGCCCGCGCGCGCATCTCATTGCCGCGCTGGAACGCCCCGGCCATGACTGGATCGGGCAGGATCTGGGCCGCGCCATGGGTGGCGGCGAAAATGGCATCACCGTCACCGATGACCCGCTGGAGGCGTTCGCGCGTGCGCAGGCCATCGTGGATTTCACCACCCCCTTCGCCACGGTCGCCTTTGCCGACCTCGCCGCACAGGCGCGCGCCGTGCATGTGATCGGCACCACCGGGCTCGACACGTCCGATCTGACCCGCCTCAAGGCCGCCGCGCGCCATGCGGTGATCGTGCGGGCCGGCAACATGAGCCTCGGGGTGAACCTGCTGACGCAACTCACCCGTCAGGTCGCCGCCGCGCTCGACGAAGACTACGACATCGAAATCATCGAGGCGCACCACAACCAGAAAGTCGACGCACCTTCCGGCACCGCCCTGATGCTGGGCGAAGCCGCCGCCGAGGGGCGCGGCGTATCACTCGACGCCACGTCGGACCGTGGCCGCGACGGGATCACCGGCAAACGCCGCCGCGGTGATATCGGGTTTTCCGCCATTCGCGGCGGCGATATCGTGGGCGAACATGACGTGATGTTTGCCGCCGCCGGGGAACGGATCATCCTGCGCCATGTGGCCTCTGACCGCGCCGTCTTCGCGCGCGGCGCGCTCAAGGCGGCTCTCTGGGGTCAGGGACGGGAGCCGGGCGAATATGATATGCTCGACGTGCTCGGCATGAAACAGAGCTGAGCCGCGGCCCCCATTCCTCATTCAGGACAGCTGACATGCCCCGGAAACGCCGCATCGCCGGATCCATCCTGTTCTGGCTGCTGCTGTGTTCCGGCGCGGCATGGGCGGCAACCGCCCTTTGGATTCACCTGGAGGGCACGGCCCGCGTGGTCGTCCTGCTGACGCTGGCTGTCGCACTGATCGCGGCGATTTTCGCGCGATGGCGCGCGCGGCCACTGGGCTGGGTGGTGCTGGCGATCACGGCACTGGCGGTGGCGGGCTGGTACCAGACGATCGTGCCGCGCGCCGACCGGGACTGGGCCATCGATGTGCAGCGCGGCGTCAAGGCAGAGGTGTCCGGCGATACAGTCACCCTCAGCGACATCCGCGATTTCGAATGGATCACCAAGGACAGCGCCCAGGAACGCTGGACCAGCGGTACCTACGATTTGCGGACGCTACAGACCATCGACATGCTGACATCCGTCTGGGACAACCCCGATATCGCTCATGTGCTGGTCAGCTTCGGCTTCGAGGATGGCGAACATGTCGTCTTCTCGGTCGAGATCCGGCGCGAAGCGGGCGAAGTCTTCAACGAGATCGGTGGATTCTTTCACCAGTTCGAACTGGTGCTGATTGCTGCCACCGAACGCGACATCGTCAAACTGCGCACCAATCACCGCGGCGAACAGGTCAGCCTCTATGCTATCGACCTGACGCCCGAACAGCGGCGCAAATTCTTCATGGCCTATGTGGCGTTGGCCCAGCGGCTGGAAGAACGCCCCGAATTCTACAACACACTGACGGCAAACTGCACGACGGTAGTTTACCAGCTCGCCACAGCCGTTAACCCGGACCTGCCGCTTGACTGGCGGCTCGTCATGTCCGGCCGCCTGCCCGAGTTCATCGAAGAGCTTGGCCTTCTGGCCGGCGACGGTTCGCTGGCGGATCGCCGCACCGCCGCCCTGATCACGCCGCGCGCGCAGGCAGCCGCAGAAGGGGCGGATTTTTCCGAAGTAATCCGGGGTAAATAGCGCTCAGATTGTGCTACAATGCGGCCTTAGCTACCGACGCAATAACGCGCACCGCCGTAAAGAACCGGCGCGTGTTTCGGGCACCTTCCGCGCGCCTCTTGCTGTGGCGTCGCAGCCGCAGGGCGGCTTTCGCGGCCCAGCTTCTTGTCGGCACATTCATTGATCCATGCGGCATCCGCGGCACTTACGTTCCGGTCGGGAAGGATCCGAAAGACGCTGTCGCCCCCCCACGGGTAGGCGACATAGACCACTTCCATCTTTGCCCAGCCCGGCGAGCCAAGCTCATATTTGCAATCAACGATGGCGCGATGCTGGTCGGTCGCCGACAAATAGCGCTTTGCCTTGGGCAAGTCCCCGGCGTGAGCCATCTGCAGTGAAAGGAAAACCGCGCAACCCGCAATTGCGGCTTTGGCCAATGAATACATGAAGCTTTCCTCTACTGGTTCCGTACTGACATACCGACCCGACCTTCGTTTCCAAAGCAACCGGCACTCATAAGTTGCACCCTAAAGTGATTCTTGCAACCACATGCTTGCAACCACATGAAGGCCATACCTTTAAAAGACATATACTACCATCGCCTTTCGGGCGACCGTTACCGTGGGCAACATCACAAACAATCAATCGTGCATAGCTCGACTCTCACGCGACGCGCCCGCGACCCTGCACATGCGCCTCCAGTGCGGCCAGCCCTTCGTCGAGCCCCGTGCGGCCAAACCCGATGCGGAAGCGGTCCGTTGGCGTCTCGCCCAGATCAGAGCGGTAGATCGTGCTCGGCAACACCAGAACGCCGCTCTGCTCCACCAGCGCGCGGGCAAAGGCATCGACACCATCGGCGCCGAGGTACCGCGGATACCCCATGCAGGATCCGTCCGGGCGGGTGAACTCGAACAGGTCAGGATATCGGGCAAAGAACGCCTCCCATTTCGGCAGGTTCTCATCGACGATGGCACAATTGCGCGCCAGCAACCGGTCACGCACCTTGAGCGCAATCCGCGCCAGCCGTTCGCTGGGCCCGGAATTGCAGATCGACAGGTAATGCTTCAGCCGCTCCATCCGCGCCAGAACCTCGCGATCCTGGCAGGCGATCCAGCCGATGCGCAAACCCGGCAGCCCATAGGATTTCGACATCACGCCAAGGCTCAGGCCGCGCTCGTATTCATCCGCGATGAACGGCAGATGCGCGGCATCGGACGGCCCCAGTCCGTTGAAAATCTCGTCATGCAATATCCAGATGCCATGCGCGCGACACAGCTCGATCAGCGCGCGATACCGATCCAGCGGCAGGATCGCGCCGGTGGGATTATGCGGAAAGTTGATCGTGACCAGCCGCGTGTTGGGCCGGATCGCGGCGCGCACCCGGTCAATATCCAGCGACCAGCCATCATCGGGATCAAGCGGCACGCCGGTCGCGTCGCAGATCGCCAGCGGCATGGTCTCGTGCGACTGGTAATTCGGCGTGACCACGATGGCGTGATCGTCCTTGTCCAGCAGCACGGTGTTGGCGGCGAATATCCCCTCGCTCGCCCCGGCAAAGCACAGGATATCGTCGGCGCTGCGCGCAGAATAGGTGCCCGCGATCTCGGCGCGCAGGTCGAGCGCACCCCAGGTTTCGGTGTAACCGAGCCACATATTCTCGAACTCGGCACGATCCGCCGGGTCCGCCATCACCAACAGGTCGCGCAGTGAAATACTCTGCGCATCCGAGGCCGTGAGGTGATGCCGCGCGGTAAATTCCCATTTGGCAAAATGCGTCTCAAGCCGGAAATCTGGCAAACTCGTCATGGCTTCGTCCTTTGCATCCACATGGCAGGGTTCGGATCACGCTGATCCCGGCCACCCGGCCCCAGGCGGCCAACGTCGGTGAACATGCGCCGAAAGTAAACCGATGCAGCCCGCGGCAATGCGCAACGGGCATTGAAATTCCGGCGCCATTGGCGGCATAGAGGAAGCGTGCCCATCCCGGAACCAGAGGAACCACATCATGTTGGACCCGCGCAAGATCACCGACAGCTTTGCCGTTTCACCCCAGATCGAAGTCGAAGACATGCCCGCCATCACCGCGGCAGGCTATCGCTCGATCCTGTGCAACCGGCCCGATAACGAGGAAATCGGGCAATGTGCCAGCGATGCGATCAAAACCGCAGCAGAAGCCGCCGGGCTGGCCTACCGCGCGGTGCCCATCACCTCGGGGCAGGTCAGCGAGACCGACCTGGCCGATTTTCGCGCGGCGCTGGAAGAGTTGCCGGCACCCGTCTTGGCCTATTGCCGCACCGGCACACGCTGCACCATGCTGTGGAGCATCGCGAATATCGGTGAGATGCCACCCGCGAAGATCGTCGAGGCGGCGGCAGATGCTGGATATGACATGTCCGGCCTTGTCGCGCAGATGACCCGGAGCTAAGGCAGATGGCCCTCTGGTTGGCCCACGGACCGGACGCTGGCGGCGTTCGCCTTTGCCTGCTCGATGGCCAAATCCTGCAGGAACAGAGCCTGTTTTCAGATCCCTCTGCGGCGTTGAACGCGGACAGCGCGCAGGGCCGTGCCACGGTGCCGATCAACGGCACCACTCCACAGGCCGTGCCCGTGCGCGTCCTGCCCGAGGCCGCCGACGCGGTGCCGACCGTTACGCAAGAAACCCCGCCCGACGCGCTGAGCGGTTGGGCACGTCTGCGGATCGCGGGCGTGCTCGCCACCCGCCCGAACTGGGACGGTGTGGTGGTCGATGTCACAGACCAGACAACCCATTGGATCCATGTCAGCGCCGATGAGATCGTCAGCTTTCAGGGCTTTGCTACCGGCCGGCTGATCGTCGCGCTGGGCGGCGCCGCAGACGCCAGCGCCGATGCGGCAGATCAGACTCTATCCCGGCCCGAAAAGCTTGCAGCACACCTGCATTCAGCCTCGCTCGGCGGCGACGCGCGGGCGCTCACCGGTCACCTGATCGGGGCCGAGATCGCCGCGGCAAAACCTTACTGGCTGGGCCAACAAGTGATCGTGCTGTCAGATTCGCGTAACCTCGCCCAGATCCTGCAATCCCAGGGCGCCGTGGCCGAAACCGCCGCGCCGCAGGATATGCTCGCGCGGGGTCTGGCGGCGCTTGCCGATGCCGCCGGGTATTCGAACTGACGCGCGCGTCTCTGGCCCGAAAGGGCCCGAGGCCCCGCGTAGCGCTGCTTGCCAACAACACGGGCGCATGACACGCTTATACGACATCGACTGCCGGAAAAAATAACATGCAAACCCAGAGTCCTACAGAGCAGGTGCACCTGCCGCAGACCATGGCGGCGCGCAACGAAGGCATGCCGCTGGACCTTGCCTGGCTGCGCAGCCTGCAGGCCAACACTTCTGCGATCGAACGGCGCGTCGCCACGTTGCCCGGGAGGCGCAGCATCAAGAAGGATCACCAGGCGGCTTGGCTGTGCCGTGCCATCGCCTGTATCGACCTCACCACGCTGGCGGGCGATGATACCGCAGGCCGGGTGCGGCGGTTATGCGCCAAGGCACGCCAGCCGGTGCGCGCCGATCTGCTGACTGCGCTGGGCATGGAGGGGCTGCATGTCGGCGCGGTCTGTGTCTATCACGACATGATCGCCCCGGCGGTCGAGGCGCTGGCAGGCAGCGGCATCCCCGTCGCCGCCGTCTCCACCGGGTTTCCCGCAGGCCTCACGCCCTTGCCGCTGCGCCTGGCCGAGATCGAGGCGAGCGTGGCCGCAGGCGCCGCCGAGATCGACATCGTGATTTCACGCCGCCACGTGCTGACCGGCGACTGGCAATCGCTCTACGATGAAATGGCGGCCTTTCGCGCAGCCTGTGGCGCGGCACACGTCAAGGCGATCCTGGCCACCGGAGAGCTGGGGACCCTGCGCAACGTGGCACGCGCCAGCCTGGTGTGCATGATGGCCGGCGCCGATTTCATCAAGACTTCGACAGGCAAGGAGCCGGTCAATGCCACGCTGCCGGTCACGCTGGTGATGTTGCGCATGATTAGAGACTATTACAGCCAAACAGGCGTCAAAGTGGGCTATAAGCCCGCCGGGGGAATATCCAAGGCAAAGGATGCGCTGGTCTATCTCAGCCTGATCAAGGAAGAGCTGGGAAATGACTGGCTGGACCCTGCCCTGTTCCGGTTTGGCGCGTCGTCGCTGCTTGGCGATATCGAACGGCAATTGGAACATCACGTCAGCGGGGCCTATTCGGCGGGGTGGCGGCATGCGATGGGCTAAGTGGATGAGGCAAGTGATATGAGCGTCAGGGATATCTACCAGAGCATGGATTACGGCCCGGCCCCTGAAAGCGCGGCAGAGGCGCTGGCATGGCTGGTGGATCAGGGCAGCCGCTTCGGCCATTTCATCGACGGCGCATTCACCGATCCGGGGAACGGCCTCAGCTCGCACAATCCGGCCACGGGCGAGGTACTGGCGACCCTGACACAGGGCACACAGGCCGATGTGGACGCCGCCGTGCACGCGGCCCGCCGGGCGCAACCGGGCTGGGCACGGCTGGGCGGGCATGGCCGGGCGCGACACCTCTATGCGCTGGCGCGGTTGATCCAGAAAAACGCCCGGCTTTTTGCCGTGCTCGAAACACTGGATAACGGCAAACCCATCCGCGAGAGCCGCGATATCGACGTGCCACTGGTGCACCGGCATTTCTATTTCCACGCGGGCATGGCGCAATTGATGGAGGCCGAATTGCCCGGCCAGGTGCCGCTGGGCGTCTGCGGGCAGATCGTACCGTGGAACTTCCCGCTGCTGATGCTGGCGTGGAAGGTCGCCCCGGCGATTGCGATGGGCAACACCGTGGTCCTGAAACCAGCCGAATACACCTCGCTGACCGCTTTGCTGTTTGCCGATATCTGCCGGATGGCGGGCCTGCCCGAGGGTGTGGTTAACATCGTCACCGGCGACGGCGCGGTGGGCGAAATGATCACCGCGCACGCAGGAATAGACAAGATCGCCTTTACCGGATCGACCACGGTGGGGCGGCGTATCCGCGAGGTCACGGCAGGCAGTGGCAAGGCGCTGACGCTCGAGTTGGGCGGAAAGAGTGCCTATATAGTGTTTGACGACGCCGATCTAGATAGCGCAGTCGAAGGGCTGGTGGATGCCATCTGGTTCAATCAGGGCCAGGTCTGTTGCGCCGGTTCGCGCCTGCTGGTGCAAGAGGGCATGGCAGAGCGGTTTTACACGAAACTGACCGCACGCATGGACAAGCTGCGCATCGGCAATCCGCTGGACAAGTCGATCGACATCGGTGCGATGGTCGATCCCGTGCAGGTCGCGCGGATCACCGAAATGGTCGAAGGATCAACCGCAGGCATGCGGCACATCGCAAATGTGAGCCTGCCCGAAGCCGGGGCCTTCTATCCACCGACACTCATCACCGGGCTCGCCCCATCGGATGTACTTATGCAGGAAGAGATCTTTGGCCCGGTTCTGGTCGGGACAACCTTTCGCACCCCCGCCGAGGCGATCGAGATCGCGAATAACACTCGCTACGGGCTGGCCGGTTCGGTCTGGTCCGAGAATCTGAACCTCGCGCTTGATATCGCGCCGAAACTTGCGGCGGGCGTGGTCTGGGTGAACGGCGCCAACATGTTCGACGCGGCCGCCGGTTTCGGCGGCGTCCGCGAGAGCGGTTTCGGGCGCGAAGGCGGCTGGGAAGGCTTGCGCACCTACACCAAACCGGTAGGCAAGGCCAAAGCGCTGAAACCTGTCGCGGCTTTTGCCGGAGATGGCGGTGGCGTGCCGGGGATCGACCGAACGGCCAAGCTCTATATCGGCGGCAGGCAGACACGGCCCGACGGGGGCTATTCGCGCAGCGTCTTTGGCAAGACCGGCAAACTGCTGGGCCAGGTGCCGGTGGCCAATCGCAAGGACCTGCGCAACGCCGTCGAAGCGGCGCGTGGTGCTGCGGGCTGGGCCAGATCGAGCGGTCACGGACGCGCGCAGATCCTCTATTACATGGCCGAGAACCTGTCGGCGCGCGCGGATGAATTTGCTGACCGGATCAACGCGATGACCGGCAAACGGCAAGGCGCGAAAGAGGTCGAGGCGAGCATTTCGCGTCTATTCACCTATGCGGCCTGGGCCGACAAATATGACGGGCGGGTGCACGGCGTGCCGATCCGAGGCGTTGCGATGGCAATGCATCAGCCCGTGGGCATCATCGGCGCGTTCTGCGCGGACGAATCACCGTTGCTGGGCATGCTCTCGGTGGTCGGCCCGGTCATGGCGATGGGCAATCGCTGCGTGGTGGTGGCCAGCGAGCCGTTTCCGTTGGCAGCGCTGGATTTCGTGCAAATACTGGAGACATCCGACGTGCCCGGCGGCGTGGTGAATGTGCTGACCGGGTGCCACGCGGATCTGGCCCCGCATCTGGCGGCACATGGCGACGTCGATGCGGTCTGGAGTTTTTCGTCGAGCGAGATCTCGAGCGAGATCGAGCGGGCCAGCGCCGGCAACCTCAAGCGGACCTGGGTGAACAACGGCCATGCCCGCGCCTGGATGGGGGCGGCGGGCGAGGGGCATGAGTTTCTTCAGGCGGCAACCGAAGTCCAGAATATCTGGATCCCTTACGGGGAGTGAGCCTGATCCAGAGGAATGCGCCTTGCGGCGCATGCTGGTCAGTGGATTGGTGACCGGGGCAGGCGGCGCTCACAATGCTCGAACCAGTATCCCTGTTGCCCCGGTGTTTTGAGTATTTTTGGCAAAATGAAGGAACGGGTCAGTTCAGGGTGGAATTGAGGCCCTCGGGCTTGCCGACCACGACAAAGGTCAGTTGATCGGGCTTCAGCAATTCGCGCGCCACACGGTTGATCTGTTCCAGCGTGACCGCGTTGACCCGGTCATTGCGGGTGGCGATGTAGTCGGTCGGCAAGCCTTCCATCTGCATCATCACGGCAATATTGGCGATCGGTGCATTGCCGTCAAAGCGTAGCGGATAGGCGCCAGTCATGAAGGTCTTGGCATCCTGCAGTTCCTTGGCCGTCACGCCGTCCGTGGCGATGCGGGCCCATTCAGCACGGATCACCTCGATCGCTTCGGCGATGCGGTCATTTGCCGAGGCAACGCTGCCCATCCAGACCTGCGCGCCATCCTTGTCCACCAGGTAGGAATAGACGCCGTAGGTCAGCCCGCGCTTTTCGCGCACCTCGGTCATCAGGCGGCTTTCGAATCCACCACCGCCGAGGATCTCGTTCAGCAGGTAGGCGGCAAAGAAATCCGGATCGTCGCGGTCGATGCCGGGTTGGGCGAAGGTGGCGACCGATTGCGGCGTGTCATAGTCCACCACCTGGATACCACCAGGCAAGTGCACCGTTGCCGGGCCCGGCAGCGGCGCCCCGGATTCCGGCAGCCCCTCCAGCAGGGTATCGACCAGCGCGCTGAGTTCTTCGGCCGTGATGTCGCCCACGGCGCTGACATAGAGCCGGTCGCGGGTCATCGAAGCAGCATGGGCTGCAACGATATCATCGCGGGTCAGGGCCGTGACGCTGTCCACCGTGCCATTCCTGGAGCTGCCGTAGGGATGATCTCCGTAAACCAGCGCATCAAAGGCCTGCCCCGCGATGGCGCGAGGATCCTTCAGGTCAGAGCGGATGATCGACAGGATCTGCCCGCGCACCCTGTCGATGGAGGGCTGGTCAAAGCGTGGCAGCACGATGCTCTGGCGCAGAAGATCGATGGCGGCATCGCGATTCTCGGTCAGAACGCGCGCCGAGATGGCGATACTGTCATCATAGGCACTGTAGCTGAAAGACGCGGCCAGTTCCTCTGCCCTCCGGGCAAATTCGCGGCTGTCGATGTCGCCGGTGCCCTCTTCGAGCAGGGAAACCATCAGGCTGGTCGCGCCGCGCTTGCCGGGCGCATCCAGCGACGCGCCACCGCGAAAGCGCAATTCGAGCGCGACAAAGGGGATCGCGTGTTCTTCGACCAGCCAGACATCAATGCCGCCCGGCGTGGTCAGTTCCTGCACCTCGATTTCGGCGCGCAGCGGCAGGGTGGCAAACAGCGTCAGCAGAGCTGCCAGGGCAAGGCGGATCATTGGGTCACCTCCGGGGCGGTCAGATAGCCTGTGACCGCGTTCTTGCGTTGAAACAGTTTGCGAGCGGCTGCCATGATCTGGTCAGACGTGGTGGCCTGCAGGATATCTGGCCAGGCCTGCACATCCTCGATCGTCAGCCCCTGGGTCAGGGCGCTGCCATAGCGATTGGCCAGCGTGTTCACGTCGTCGCGGGCATAGATCTGCGCCGCGCGCAGACCCATCTTGATGCGCTCCAGCTGCTCTTCGTCGATGCCGGTTTCCAGGAACTCGGCGATGACCCGGTCCATCGCGGCTTCGGCCTCGGGCAGGCTGACGCCGGCGACCGGGACAACGACCATATCGAACGTGGTATCGTCGAGCGATGTCGCACCGTACCAAGCTTGGGACTGGACCGCGATCTGCTCATCGAATTGCAGCTTTTCCGCCATCACCGAAGTGATGCCACCGCCGAGGATTTCGGCCAGAAGCGACAGTGCCGCCGCCTCCTCTTGCGCGCCGCTGTCACGCTCGGGCGCAAGGTAAGACCGCGAGACATAAGGCTGCGCCACACGCGGATCCTCGAAGATCAGGCGGCGTTCGGCCATCTGGCGCGGCTCTTGCGGGCGGATACGCTCTGGCAGGTCCGGATTGGCGGGGATCACGCCGTAATAGGTTTCGGCCAGCGCGCGCACATCATCCGGATAGACATCGCCGGCGACCACCAGGATCGCGTTGTTGGGCGAATAATAGGTGCTGTAGAAACTCTTGGCCTTCTGCAGGTCAAGCTCGCGCATCTCGTGCTGCCAGCCGATGATCGGCACGCCGTAGCGGTGGTTCAGATACTGCGCCGCATTGCGCTGTTCGCGGAATAATGCGCCGGGGTTGTTCTCGATCCGTTGGTTGCGCTCTTCAATGATCACGTCGCGCTCGGTGGCGATGTCCTCCGGCCCGATCTTCAGGTTGACCATCCTGTCGCTCTCCATCCGCATCATCAGCTCCAGCCGGTCGGCGGCGACGCGCTGAAAATAGGCGGTGTAGTCGTAGCTGGTAAAGGCGTTGTCATTGCCGCCATTACGCGACACCGTGGCCGAAAACTCGCCCGGTGCCATCGTGTCGGTGCCCTTGAACAGCAGATGTTCCAGGAAATGCGCCACGCCGGAATTGCCGGGTTGCTCGTCCGCCGATCCGGCGCGGTACCAGACCATGTGAACCACCACCGGTGCGCGGTGGTCCTCAATCACGACCACATCCATGCCGTTATCCAGCGTGAAGCTGGTAACCTGATTATCGGCAAGCGCAGCCAGCGGCGCACAGAGCAGTGACAGTAGGATCATCAGACGTGTCATCGGGGGTAGGCGCATACGGGCTGTCTCCATGCGGTTGGCTGAGCGGTGGGCCGGTTTGGCACTTGTCATAGATACGCACGAGAAACGGGCATTCAAGCGCGCTGACGATCCTGTGACCAAAGTGGCTTGGATCTCGTGGCGTTCGGGGGAAACGCCCGGCCAGCCCGGAAGCCGCGCTTCATGTCCCTTTCAGGTTCTAGGCATCCGGTGCGCGGTGCGGTCCTGCGACGGCTCGTTTTAGCTTGGCGGTGGTGCCGACGGGACGGCAACGCCCATCCGGCGCAGACGACGCTGTTCGGCCTGGCTGTCCAGCCACTGGCGCTTGTAGGCGTCGGTATAATCGTCATTGGGACCGATATTGAGGATGTTCACCCGGCCATGACGGCGGCGCACTTCCAGATCTTCCTCCGCCAGTGTCTGACGGATGTTGCCTGCCACACCGTAGCGGCGCGTGCGGTTCAACAGCGCCCCATCGGCAGCACCGACGCCGGTCACCGCCAGCGCACCGGGGTTGCCGCCCAGCGCTGCGATGCCATCGGCCTCGGGGTTGGGATCGACAAGGTTGCTGCCGCCGGGCGTGGGCGCGGGCAACGCGCTATAGCTTTCGGGGGCCTGCAGCGGCTTGGTCGGCAGAACAGCGAACTCATCCGGGCCATTGCCGGTCTTCTTGATCTTGGCCAGCTGCACATCATCGTCTTTGCGGCCACAGGCCGTCAGCGCCATTGCCACGGCCAACACCAAAATCACGCTGCGCGATAGGATCATCGTGCCTCTCCTGAACAAGTTGCCAGAGGTTTAGCGCAAAGCCGGGCCAACGTCACGAGGGCTTTTTCACCGGCGGTTTTCTGGAGGGCGAAAAGATCACCATGCCGACGGCACCGGCGAAAACCGCGATATCGGCAACGTTGAACGCATATGGGTTATCAATGCCGCAACAGCTGAGGTTGAGAAAGTCCGCCACCGCCCCGTAAAGCAGCCGGTCAATCACATTGCCCAGCGCGCCGCCGACCAGCAGACCGGCGGCAACACTTTGCCACTTGCCGCCGGGTTCGCTGCTGACCCACCACAGGACGGCCACCGAAATGGCCAGCGCCACAGCGACAAGAATCCAGCGCACTGCGTCCGAATCGTTCGCCAGCAGGCCGAAATTGACCCCGTAATTCCACGCCATCCGCAGGTTGAGGAAAGGTGGCCAGACCTCAAGCGCGCCCAGCGTGCGCAGGCTCATGGCATGCACGACGATGTATTTCGTGATCTGATCGATCAGGAAGGTCCAGAAACCAACCCAGAAAACCAATTTCATTGCCTGCACCTCTTGCCCGTGTGACGGGGTCATTTTTCTGCCTGGTATCACGAACAACACACACCCGGAAACGACCCCGATCAGTGCCGGAAATGCCGCATTCCTGTCAGCACCATCGCCAGCCCGGCCTCGTCGGCGGCGGCGATCACATCATCGTCGCGCATCGACCCGCCCGGCTGGATCACTGCGGTCGCCCCGGCCTCGGCAGCCGTCAGCAACCCGTCGGAGAACGGAAAGAACGCATCTGACGCCACGACAGACCCTTGGGTCAGCGGCGCATCCAGCCCCAGCGCCTCGGCCATGTCCTGGGATTTGCGCGCGGCGATGCGGCAGCTGTCCACGCGGCTCATCTGTCCTGCACCGACGCCAACCGTAGCGCCGTCCTTCACATAGACGATCGCGTTGGATTTGACGTGTTTCGCGACGCGCCAGGCAAACAGAAGGTCGGCCATTTCCGCATCCGTGGGGGCGCGTTTCGTCACCACCCGCAGATCCTCCGTCGAAACATGGCCGTTATCCTTGTCCTGAAACAGGTAACCGCCCGAAACCTGCCGGATCGTCTGTGCCGCCGCTCGCGGATCGGCCATCGCCTCGGTCACGAGCAGGCGTAGGTTCTTCTTCTTTGCAAAAATGCTTACCGCATCGTCATCCGCTCCGGGCGCGATCACGACTTCGGTAAAGATCTGCGCGATCTCTTCGGCCGTCGCCCCGTCAAGCGGCTGGTTGAGCGCAATGATTCCGCCAAAGGCCGACGTGCGGTCACAATCAAAGGCGCGCTTATACGCCTCTTTCAGCGTCCCGGCACGCGCAACACCGCAGGGATTGGCGTGCTTGATGATCGCACAGGCCGGGCCATCGTCGGCGGCAAACTCGCTGGCCAGCTCGAACGCGGCATCGGTGTCGTTGATGTTGTTGTAGCTCAGTTCCTTGCCCTGCAACTGCCGCGCGGTGGCAACACCGGGCCGGGCCGAACCGTCAGTGTAGAACGCAGCCTGCTGGTGCGGGTTTTCGCCATAGCGCAATTCCTGCGCCAGCGTCCCCGCCACGGCCCGGCGGCGCGGCGCGTCCACGCCGATGGCAGAGGCCAGCCAGGTCGAAACAGCCGCATCATAGGCAGCCGTGCGCGCATAGGCCTTCTGGGCCATGTCCTTCCGAAACTTCAGGCAGGTCGCGCCATCGTGCTGGGCCATCTCGGCCAGCAGGGCTTCGTAATCCTCGACATCGACCACAGTGGTGACGAACCCGTGGTTCTTGGCCGCGGCCCGAATCATCGCAGGCCCGCCGATATCAATGTTCTCGATGCAGGTGTCATAGTCCGCACCCGCGGCCACAGTGGCCTCGAACGGGTAGAGGTTGACCACCAGCAGGTCGATTGCGCCGATGTCGTGCTCTTCCATCGCCGCCAGATGGTCATCATTGTCGCGCAGCGCCAGCAGCCCGCCATGCACCTTCGGGTGCAGGGTTTTCACCCGCCCGTCCATCATCTCGGGGAAGCCCGTCACATCGGCGACATCGCGCACATTCAGCCCCGCATCGCGCAACGCCTTGGCGCTGCCTCCGGTGCTCAGAAGTTCCACCCCCTGACCTGCGAGCGCACGGCCCAGTTCAATGAGGCCGGACTTGTCCGATACGGACAGAAGGGCGCGACGAATTGGTGTGACTTGGGTCATCGGGCAGCAGCTCCTCGGGGTCAGTGATATGCCGTCCGCATAAAGGGTTTTGCGCTGAACCTGAATGGCAGAAATGGCCTATTCACCGATATAATCGCTGGTTTTGCCCATCTTCGACCCGCCTCGCCGCGTCAATGCCCCGATCAGCGAAAACGCATCCGCGTCAGGCCTCGTCTTCGGGATCGGTATAGTCGCCCGTATAAGTGCCCCCGTCCGCCAGATCACGGATACTGACCGGCGTGTCCTGGGCCTTGGACAGCGACCAGCGGACTCGCGTGGCATGCTCCATCGCGCGCCCCGACAGGACAATCTGCCTGGTCGCCCGCGGCTTGAGTCGCCCGCGCTCCAAAAAGACACTGGGCTCCAGCGCGATCTGGGCCCGCGCATCGTGGCGGAACACCCAGATTTCACCAGAGCGCAGCGCGATCGAGACCGCCTGCCCCCCCATGTCCAGCTCCGCGTCCGCATCGGGATGCAGGTGAAAGTGGATCTGAAATTTGATCCCCGCCAGCTTGGTGGCATCCAGCGCCTTGTCGAACCGGCGCTTGTCTGCGTCCTCCAGCGCCAGCATCATGTCTTCGCCGGCAATGCCACGCCCGTCGAATGTCATTTCGAGGGTGCGCGCATGCATCAGGCCATAGCGGGCAAAATACCCGTCATGCCCCCCTTCAAAGCGCAGCCCGTCGGTCGCACGGCTGATCTGGATCGGCACATTCTTCGCCCCGCCCACCAGCCATTCCTCCTGCGGGCCATCCGGCCCCAGACGCGCGCTTGATTCGGCGGCGATCACCAGGGTGGAATGCGAAGGCGTCGCCCGCCCGGCACGGCGCCAATCAGGGCCGAATGTATCGCCCGAGCCGCAATTGACGATCAATGGCCGCCGCCCCGATGTCAGCTCGAAAGCGAGCGTTGACGCATGCGCATTGACCGAGGCCGCGCCCTTTGGCGGCGGGCTGGCGTCGATGATGAGCGAGGTGCGCCCGGCGCTGAGCCGCGCATATCCCATCGCCAACCCGTCAGGCGCCCGGCTCTTGATGCCACTATTGGCCAGCGCGTTATCCAGCCGCCCTTCCAGCCCCCTGCCACCACCATGAAACCGGGCCAGACCGCCATCAGCATGGCGCAGGGTGCGCAGGATCGGCGCGATCCGCTCGATCGCCAGCCAATGTGACTCGCCCGGGCTTCGCCCCGCGTCGCTCAGTGCGGTCGCGGCCCATGTCAGCAGGGTGAACACCTCCAGCAGTTCCTCGGGGTTACGGGTCGGCAGCAGCCCGTCGTCGGAAAAGCGCATGTCGCATTCGCGCGCCAGCGCCAGGGTGGCGCGGCCGACATTGTCCTGCATGCCCTCCAGCGCCAGCCCGGCATAGATCAGACCGGTGAGCGCCTCGAACCGCGGCAGACCGGGCTGTGCCGCCTCCCACCTCTTGCCCAGAAACAGCGTCTGTTGCCCCAACGAGCGATAGAATGCATCCGAGGCGGCTTTGTCCGGCCCCCGCAATACAAACAGCGCGTGGTTGATCCAGCGAATCAGCCGCCGCCCGGTCAGGTCGGGCGTCCATCCCGGACCGCGCCCATTGCCGTAACGGTCAATCCATCCCCAGATCCAGTCCTGCGCCGCTTGCCGCGCCGGTCCGTCGCCCACGGCGGCCAGATCGTCGAGCCAGGCAAACCCGTGCAGTTCGGCCTCGAATGCTTGGTCAGGGATTCGGATATCCCAGATCTGCGTATCGGGCTCATTCACCAGATGCCCGGCAAACAGGAAATTTCCCGCGCACAATTGTCGCCCCCGGGCAAAGCTGCCGATGGTGCGCGGCTCGGGTGAGGACACGAATGCCGTGGCCGGACGTGCCCAGGATGCACGCCGCGCCTGCACGCGGTTCATCAGCCGTGTCCACCGCGCGCCAATTGTGTCGATTAATGCCATAGCCTCGCCTCTAGCGGCGCTCTTCGCGGCACCTCTTGTCGGCAATATACCGCGCAGCAGGCCCCAAGTCACCGGCCTAAATGGGCGCCGGGCGGTCAGCCGCGCAGCAGCGCCATGTAGAACCCGTCCATGCCGCCCTGATCTGCCCAATAATCGGGGCGCAGGCGCAATCCGCCCTCTTCCGTGACCCATGCTGGATCGACACCCGGACGCATAAGGGCCTCACGGTCGACGCGCAGCTGCGGATGCCGCGCCAGCGCCTCTTCGACCTGGCATTCACCCTCGTCGGGCAGCAACGAGCAGGTGCAGAACATCAGCCGCCCGCCGGGTTTCAGCAGCGTGATCGCGTGATCCAGCATCGTCGCTTGCAGCGCGATAAGACTGCCGATCTCGGCCCCGTCGCGAGCATGCGGCAGATCGGCATGGCGCCGGATCGTACCCGTCGCCGAACAGGGCGCATCCAGCAGGATCGCATCATATGGCCCGCCCTTATGCTCCAGCGCATCGCCGGTCACGCAGGTCGCACTCAGGCCCGTGCGCGCAAGGTTCTGCGCCACGCGGGCCATCCGCGTTTCTGACAGGTCGAGCGCGGTAACATCTGCCCCGGTAGCGGCCAGTTGCAGCGTCTTGCCGCCGGGCGCCGCGCAGAGATCCAGCACCGCCTCTCCGGCCTGCGCGTTCAGGATTTTCGCAGGCAAGGCGGCGGCAGCATCCTGCACCCACCAATCGCCGGCATCGAACCCGGGCAGCGCGCTGACCTGCCCCGCCTGCATCAAACGGACAGAGCCGGTGGGCAGCAGCGTGCCGCCCGTCGCATCGGCCACCGACTGCGCATCGCCCTTGGCCGTCAGATCAACCGGCGCGCCGGCAAAATGCGCCGCCTCGAACCCCGCCACGGTGGCGCTGCCATAGACTTCGCTCAATGGCCCGCGCAACCATTTGGGCAAATGCGGAATGCGCAGGTTGGCCCAGCCCGTCGGGGCCTCAGCCGCCATCTTGCGCAGCACCGCGTTGATCAGCCCCTTGAGGGTGCCATAGCGCTTGTGCCCCGCGATCAGGTTCACCGCGTCATTCACCACCCCATGCGCGTCACCGCCCATGCCCAGCTCGACCGTGCCCAGCCGCAGGATATTGAGCACATGCAGTGGCGGCGGTTTGCGCAGATGTTTTTTCAGCAACCGGTCAGCACGCTCCAGCCCGCGCAGCGTGTCTGTTGCCAGCCGTTGCGCACGGGCGCGGTCCGCCGGTTCCAGCCGGTCCAGCGCGCCGCCCGCCAGCAATTCGGACATCAGCCGCCCTTCGCCAAGGATCTGGTTCAGCAGATCGACCGCGCAGGCGCGGGCCGAGGGTGGGGTGTCATTGCGTCTGGGACGAGGTCCGGTGGGCATTGCATATCCTTGCCGAGAGGTATCGAGCGCGTATATCAAGGGGGTGAGAGCAGCGAAAGGCCCACCATGACCCAGGACAAACCGGATCTGCCACCAGAAGCGCAACGCGCCCTCGCCGAGGCCGAAGCCCGACGCAAGGCCGCCGCCGACGCGCCCGACCTGCCGCCAGAGCTGGGCGGCCGCAAGGGACCAGAGCCGGTGCGCTTCGGTGATTGGGAGCGTAAAGGCATCGCCGTCGATTTCTGATACCCCCACCGGACCTTGACGCGCGCCCTGCTCTGGCGCACCTATACATCACGACAGGGGCGTCCGCGGATGTGGGCTGAGAAGTACCCTTTGAACCTGACCCGGATCATACCGGCGGAGGAAGTCGTGGGGTGCCTAGCTGCAATTGTCGCAGATGACCCTGCCTCACCTCCGCCCCTTGGAGGCGAAAATGGAAGAAATCGGCACTAACCTGGCTAAAATGCGCGACACCGCACCGCTGGTGCAGAACATCACCAATTATGTCGCAATGAACATCATGGCCAATGTCATGCTGGCCGCAGGCGCGTCACCCGCGATGGTACACGCCCGCGAAGAGGCGGCCGAGTTCGCCGCGATTGCCCAGGCGCTGAGCGTCAATATCGGGACGCTCGACGCCGATTGGGTCTGCGCGATGGAGGAATCGGCAGGATCCAA
>Ga0209344_10001974_pt1 | contig 24327 bp, 20 predicted proteins | sample Cruoilmetagenom6_FD_187293 | JGI IMG/M metagenome (GOLD analysis project Ga0209344, IMG submission 187293) | Oil polluted marine microbial communities from Coal Oil Point, Santa Barbara, California, USA - Santa Barbara Oil Seep Sample 6 (SPAdes)... | ecosystem: Environmental > Aquatic > Marine... | reverse complement strand
GTGACAGTTTTTCCGTGATAAGGAGTCCATTCGCAGATCGAGGCGATCCAACTGTTTTCAATCGTCCGGGTCTTCTTCATATCGACAATGGTAAGATCGGCGTCATATCCAACGGCCAGCCGCCCCTTGCGTGCCAGTCCAAACACGCGGTTTGGGCCATGAGAGGTGAGATCCACGAACCGTTCTAGCGACAAGCGCCCGGCGTTCACATGATCAAGCATTACGGGGACGAAGGTCTGCACCCCAGGCATGCCAGACGGTGATTTAGGATAGCTCTGACCTTTTTCTTCCAGCGTGTGAGGCGCGTGGTCGGTGGCAAGAATATCAACAATGCCCAACGCCAAGCCACGCCAGATGCCTGCGCGATGCTCGGCGGTGCGGATTGGCGGGTTTTGCTGCGCCCTGGTGCCAAGGTCCTGGTAACAATCTGGTGCGGCAAGCGTCAGATGCTGGGGTGTTGCTTCAACAGTTGCCACATCTTTGTGCTTGGCGAGCAATTCCATTTCATCGGCTGTGGAGATATGAAGGACATGGATGCGCTTGCCCTCTTCACGCGCAATACGCAAAAGGCGCTCGGTGCAGAGCACGGCTGTCTGCGTATCGCGCCAAACTGGGTGCGTTTCCACATTGCCAAACTCAGCCAGTTCGCGGCGTTCGCGCAGTCGAAACTCATCTTCTGAGTGCACAGCGCAACGACGGTTGATCGCCCGCAAGATGCCTCGCACATGATCATCATCAGGCACCAACAGATTGCCTGTGGACGAGCCCATGAAAATTTTGACGCCGCAGCACCCTTCTTCGCGCTCCAGATCACCCAGAATATCTGCGTTTTCGGTGGTCGCCCCTGCATAGAAGGCAAAATCACATTGCATACGATGGCGCGCACGCTTGACCTTCTCCGCCAAAGCCGGTGCATCAGACGTTGGAGGATTGGTGTTTGGCATTTCGAAGACAGCCGTTACACCACCCAGCACGGCCGCGCGGCCACCGGCTTCCAAATTCTCTTTATGTTCATTGCCGGGCTCACGCATGTGAACCTGTGTGTCGATCACACCCGGCAATACGTGCAGCCCTGTGACATCAATTCGCTCACCGGCATCAGCCGTGGCCAGCTCGCCAATGGCTGTGATGCGCCCGTCCTTCACTCCGACATCGCCACGTCCTATGCCATCATGATTGACGATGGTGCCGCCGACGAAAACGGTGTCAAAAGTCTGGCTCACAGCATTCTCCTATTATCTGTTTAGTCGGTCGAGCAAGGCCATCGCAGCCTCACACACCTGATCAACACTCAAATCCATCATCTCGCTGGACGGGTCATCAAAATTATAGGCCGGATCGCCAATAATCTCATCATAGGAACGGTGACCGCGGACAAAAGCCGCGGTTTTTCCCCAAGGGGCATATAGATCATCTCGGGTGGGTCCAAAAAGGCCCAATGTAGGCGCACCTGCGGCGGCGGCTAGATGCATTAAGCCCGAATCATTCCCTACAAATAAGCTGACGCGCTCAAACTGCGCGTAAGTGGCGATCAGGGGTGCACCAATCTGGTCGATCAATTGATCAGCGGGAACAGCGTCATAAAGAGCCTGAACCTGCGCTTGTTCTCCCGGTCCTCCGGTTAGAAGGATTTTTGCTGCTTCAAGACGAGCGCCGGGAGCCGTCAAAGCAGCAACCAATTCTGCAAATCGCTCCACTGGCCACATTTTTTTTGGCCAATTGGCAGTTGGGCCAATTGCAATAACTGGCACACCATCTGGCAGTAAATCAGCCACAGCGGCGCGTTCCTGCTCGCTCGGCCATAAACGTGGCGACGGCGGTGGCGAGAGACCCAAGACGCTTCCGATATGCTCAACACGTGGCAGCGCATGATTTGGCTTTAAAACATAGCGCTCACGGGTTCGAAGTACATAAGCCGTTGCAGAGCCGCGCAGATCCACCACCAGATCCCATTTTGTGCCGAGGGTCGCCCCCAACAACTTCAACCAATGCTTGCCCCAATTCTCCTTACGCATGATGTGGACATGCGCGACCCCAGGTGCGCCTGCAAACAAAGGCGCAGCAACAGGACCACAAGCCACAGTGATGTGTGGGTCGTCATGGGTTTCGATCAAATGTCCCAGAATGCCTGACGACAGGATCGCATCACCAATGCGATTGGAGGTGATAAACAAAAGGCGCATTTTTGTGTCCGGAAATAAGCGGTCCATTGGTTATAGGGGGGTTATAGGGGCCAGGCCAGTACCTGCCAAGCGCATGAGCGGTGGAGACGCTCTTGCGGGCATTCCTGAAGCATCCTACATCTTAACAATGCTGCTCGAACGCAGTTCTTGAATGAGGTGGTCACATGGCACGGGTTTGCCTTTTACCCAATCGCTCTGTCTTTCAAATCAGCGGGCCGGAAGCAAAGAGTTTTTTGCAGGATTTGTTGACGAACAACCTTGATCTGATTTCGCCGGTGAGGGCTATTTACACCTGCCTTCTAACGCCTCAGGGGAAATACCTGTTTGATTTTTTCCTGATGGAAAAAGACGGTGCCTATCTTGTTGATTGTGATCGCGACGCAGCTCCCCTCCTGCTCAAACGCCTGATGTTCTACAAATTGCGGGCAGACGTGCAGTTGAGAGATTTCAGCGATAGCTGGAGCGTTGGCTCCATCTTGGGTGACGAGATGGATGCAGGTGCGGCGCGTGCATTCAGCGAAGGTGTGCTGTTCCAAGACCCCCGATTGGCCGCACTTGGCGCCCGCTTTCTCGTCCCAGCCGAAAAAATGAACGAGGCAATAGAAAGTATTTCAGGACCAACGATAGATGCATCAGAATATGAACACCATCGGCTGATGCTCGGTGTGCCCGGACACGAAGACCTGATGCCGGATAAAACATTCCCCATGGAAGCTAATCTTGATGTTCTCAACGCCATCGACTTTCACAAAGGCTGCTTTGTGGGTCAAGAAGTGACCTCTCGCACCTACCGTCAGGGAAAAGTTAGAAAGCGCATGTTGCCTGTGACCTGTGAGGGTCGACTTCCACCAATTGGTACGCCCATTATGGCTGATGACCGACAGGCTGGTGAGCTGCTTTCTTCTCAGGGCAACATCGGTCTGGCGCTTGTACGTCTCGACAGGTTGGAAACACCTCTGACCGTCGATGGCGCAAACATTGAGACGCGGTTTCCTGATTGGTTGCCTCGCCTAGTGGCAGATGACGCCCATGAGTATTAATCGCTGTAGTTGGCCCGGAGATGACCCCTTCTATGTGGCCTACCATGATGAAGATTGGGGGGTGCCTGAGTGGGATGACAGGGCTTTATTTGAAAAGCTTCAGCTAGACGGCTTTCAGGCAGGTCTGTCCTGGATCACGATCTTGCGAAAACGCGAAAATTTCCGTAAAGCATTTGACGGTTTTGAGCCAGCCAAAATAGCCCGCTACGCACCCAAAAAAGTGGAAGCGCTTTTACAAGACAGCGGCATCATCCGGCATCGCGGCAAAATCGAAGCGACCATTGGCAACGCCAAAGCCTATCTCGAGATCATGGAAAAAGAGGGAAGCTTCTCTGACTTCCTCTGGGATTTTGTTGACGGCGCACCACAACAAAATCACTTCAAGTCGATGAACGATGTGCCCACCAAGACGGAAATGAGTGAGAAGCTTTCCAAAGAACTGAAACGGCGCGGTTTTAAATTTTGTGGGCCCACAATTGTTTACGCCTTTGCAGAAGCCGTGGGCATGGTGAACGACCATATGGTGAGCTGCTTCCGGCACGGTGAATGTGCCGCCCTATCGAAAAAGACCTAAGGCACGAGCCAGGTGCCGACCCATTTTTCACGCTTCATTGCGAATCTCGCCCGGCGATTTCCGTATGATGACAAGAACAACCAATCAATTTGATCAAAAACCACCTCGATTGCCGCAAAATTCTTCCGACCTTGAGCGATGCGATCTGCCGGAGGGATCAGCCCTTCCACATCTGACGGCAGTCCTGACAATGGGGTTTGTGAGGGAGCTCCCGACAGGGCATTGCCGAGGTAAGCGCGCAGGCTGGAAGGCGACGCGCCGGCCCATGCTTTGTCCGCATATTCATCGTGTACATGCACCTCGGCGCGACCACTCAACTGTATCTGCACCTCCGCTCTAGGATCATAAAACGCCAAACTGACGCCGGGTCGCGCTGCAATTTCTTGCACTTTCGACGATCTTGCATCCGTGTGTAGGCGCAACCTTTGTGCGTTCCAAGCCAGATCTCGCAAGATGGTGATCCGCGCTTTTGGCGCCCCATTTTCATCAACTGTCGCCAAAATTGGCTTGCGAAATGGATGATCTATCTGCACCAATGCCGCTAAAAGCATAGTTTCAATGGCCTCTTCAACGGCCGCCAGATCATTGTAATGGGTGGGCATGGTTGGCACTTGCGACATATGGAAATAGTCCGTGATTGAAAATGAATACGTAAAACTATAGCCAGCCTGCGTTTGCTGCACTATTTTTGCCCCACTGAAGCAATTCTAACGAGCCGAGCAAAACAAACCCAAACAATGAAGTTGGACTGTTTGTATTTCTTGGCTGAATTTTCCGGGTGGTTGTGTGACAAAAGTCGTCATTAGTGGCACGGGGGTTTTTACACCTCCCTATTCGATCAGCAATGATGAGTTGGTGCATTCTTTCAATACGTATGTTGAAAACTTCAATGCGGCGAACAAAGACACCATTGAGAGTGGAGAGGTGACCGCACTTAACCCCTCAAGCAGTGAGTTCATTTTCAAAGCATCGGGCATTGAAAATCGCTTTGTCATGAACAAGGATGGCATTCTGGATCCCGAAATCATGTGCCCCCGTCTACCAGAGCGCACCAACTTGGAACCTTCCATTCTGGCTGAGATGTCAGTTGAAGCCGCTAAAGAGGCCTTAAAGCAGGCCAACAAAAAACCTGAAGACATTGATGCTATTCTCGTCGCTTGCTCAAACCTGCAGCGACCCTACCCTGCCATTGCGGTTGAAGTTCAAGCTTTGCTTGGCACCCAAGGGTTTGGCTTTGATATGAACGTCGCCTGCTCCTCTGCAACTTTTGGGCTGAAGGCCGCTCATGACATGGTGATGAGCGGTGGTGCTGATTGCGTACTTGTCGTTGATCCAGAGATTTGCACTGGCCACCTCAACTTTCGTGACCGTGATAGCCATTTCATTTTTGGCGATGTCTGCACAGCCATCATCATTGAACGGGAAGAAACCTGCACTGCTGAAGGTGCGTGGGAAGTTTTGGGAACACGCCTCATCACGCAGTTCTCAAACAACATCCGCAACAACTTTGGCTTCCTCAACCGGGCAGCACCGGACGACGCATATGCGCCAGACAAACTCTTCGTTCAAGAAGGTCGCAAGGTCTTCAAGGAAGTTGTGCCGATGGTCTCAAAGCTTATTTCAGAGCATATAAGCGATGAAGGGTTGGAAGCAGCAAACCTGAAACGCATGTGGCTTCATCAGGCAAATAAAGGCATGAACGACTTTATCAGCAAAAAAGTTCTCGGCCGTGAAGCAACCGTAGAAGAAGCGCCGAATATTCTGAAGGACTATGCAAACACAAGTTCGGCTGGGTCCATCGTCGCCTTCAACAAACACAGTCAAGATTTGAACGAAGGCGACCTGGGCGTCATTTGTAGCTTTGGTGCAGGCTATTCAGCAGGAAGTGTGATCGTGCGCAAACGCGCTTAACCTTACCTGCCGTTGCAACCCGCTCGTTCAGCCTTTTAGATAAGGCTGAACTGAAACGATGTGGAACGTGCCCATTTCGCCATCGTTTTCTGCGACCGACAGATACTCACCAACACTAATGAGATGCTTGTCGAGCTTGAAGAAGGGTTCATTGTCTTCTGTCGAAGAAGGATCATAGTCAATGGTCCAGCCCTTACCTATGTGGCGCAATTTGCCCCGTTCTTCTGGTTCCCCTTCCCAAAAACGCCGAACTAAACAATCATCTTTATGTGCTTTCCACGCGACCGGGTCGAGATGATGTTCATCGTCAAGTGGCGCAACAAAATCATAACCGTGTTTGTTACTTCCCTCCGGGAACTCTTCACTACGGGCGGCATTCATATGGATGCGATAAAGGGTCATCCCATCATTCCTTCTTAGGCCAGTTGGTCATACGATCAACGGCGATATGCAAATTGTTTTGAAGTTAGTGCGCCATAAGAACCGGCACACTGGCATGGGCACGCACGTGTCGTGTTGCCCCACCAAACAGAAACTCTCTCAACCTGGAGCTGCCATACCCACCCATAACGAGCAGATCTGCACCGGCTGAGGCTGCTTCTTCGAGCAACACTTCGCCCACTGGGCGACCACCTGCTTGTGCAAGACGTGTTACAGGCGAGGCCCCATGAAGAGCCAAATAGGTTTCAAGCACCTCATTTGGCGCGCCATCGTGATCACCTTCATCGATGCATAATATGGTCACTGTTTCCGCGCGAGCGATGAACGGCATGGCCGATGTGACCGCGGCAGAAGCTTCAAGGCTGCCATCCCAGGCAACAATGATAGACTTGCCAATTGTCTTGGAGGCCGCTTTGGGGGCGATGAGAACAGGCCTGTCGGCGCTCAAAAGTGCCGCTTCCAACGCATCGCCACCGGCAACACCATCTTCGGCTTCCGTTCCAGGAAAAAGAACAAGATCAGACAGGCGGCTTTCTTCAGCTACCACAAGATCTTGTCTGCCTGTGGTTTCTGCAAAACGAACAGATGGTAATGTCGCCGTGTCGCTCACAACAGGCACACCCGCCTTGGCGGCTTCCGTCTCCAGGCTCTTGCGTGCGCGATCTGCCGCAATATCCGACCCCTCTTTTGCTGCTTGGAGCAAGTCCTCGATCACCTGACCAGAAACACCGTCCCCTAAATAAGGCAAAGCCTCACTTGGATCAGGGCGCACGAAAAGAGCCTGCACCTGAGCGCCAAACAGCTTGGAGACGGACAAAGCTGCATTCAGCACCAAATCATCTGCGTCAGTTCCTTGAACGGGAACGAGAATTTTTCGAATAGGCATGGCCGACCTCCTAATTGCTATTCACTGGGTAGACTTTACCCACGAGTATAGCGCCCGCCTATGATTCAGATCAAATGACGGTTTCATTTGGCGTCGAAACCTGGTCCCTAAGATGTCTGATCTGGAAGACCCTGCGACCCAGTCAACTCACGCTCAGAGCCCAGCAATAACAAGGGGCAACCTGCTGCCTTGGAGAATTTGGTTACATCGTCATCTTTGGCAAAAAGTTTGGAGGCACTGTCTGCAATGACCAAGTTTGGTGACAAACGACGCACGAGGTCAGCCACTTCTTGAAGGTCCAAATTTTGAGGGCGCAGTGGAATGCAATTCATACCAGCCTTCAATGCCAGCGCTTCTGCTGCATGACAGCATGCCTCTCCCCGACTTGTCAGATCGTCAAGCACAACAAGTGTTGTATTTGGCTCAACCCAAGCCATCCCCGATTTTTGCAACGCTCTGCCTGTCAACAAAACATCCGCGCGAATGTCATGCGTCGCTGTGCGAACGGCCTTCGTTACTTCACTTGCAGCCGTCAATCGCCCGACCGCGTTCAGAACAATCACATCTTCGCGTTCAACCACGTCAAGCATGGAGAAAAGAGGCTTGCCACGTCGCACCTCAAAACCCCAATCGAGACCGGCAGAAACTGCCGCGGTAGCGAGCGCATTTTCAGCCTGTTTTGCCTGGCCTTGCCACTCTCTTATCAATCGCTCTCTCTCAAGCGGTCGAACAGTGCCGCTGGCGGAAACTTCTGAGGCAAAGGGCAGGTCAGACAGATCCATCAGGGCTTGGTTTTCAACAAAACAGCCGACCAAGCGCGCACCGATTGGCGCCGCCATGCGGGTTGCAAATGCCAAAGCTTGAGGTTCAACTGCAAAAGCCTCCGCCTCGATCACTATCTTGTGCGGCGTATCTTGTGAAAGAGCTGTGGATTTCAAATCCGCTGTCATGATCCACCAGCCTTTTCACCACTTGAATTGTTGAAGGCTCTTTGTGTTTCTGCAAACGCTGTCAGGCGCTGTTCCACGCGGGCGAATAGGCTGTGAGGTGGGAAGTCTCCAAACTCATCTCTCATGCCAGCTGGAATTCCAGTCATGAGCGTGACGGCATCTTCAATCGTCTCAATAGGATAAACCGAAAAGACGCCGCGCTCTACGGCGTCAACAACGTCGTGGCGTAGCATCAGATGTTTCACATTGGCATGTGGGATCAAGACCCCTTGATCTCCGGTCAGGCCTCTCCGTGCGCAAATATCAAAAAAGCCTTCAATTTTTTCGTTCACACCCCCAATCGGTTGGATCTGTCCCAATTGATTGATCGATCCGGTAATCGCATACCCTTGATGCAATGGCGCCTCGGCCAGCGCTGAGACCAGAGCGACCAGCTCAGCGGCCGAAGCACTATCGCCGTCTACGCCGCCATAGGATTGTTCGAAAACAAGTGTTGCCGACAGGGAAAGAGGTGTATCGACCGCAAAATGAGCACTCAAAAAGCCGGTCATAATCAGCACGCCTTTGGAATGAAGGGGGCCCCCAAGGTCTACTTCGCGCTCAATATCAATGAGGTTGCCGCCACCCATACGCACACGCGCCGTGATCCGTGTTGGGCGGCCAAAGCTTGCCTGCCCCAAACTCAAAACAGACAGGCCATTGATCTGACCGACTACAGCGCCTTCCGTATCGATCATCACGATATCGCGGGTGATCGCTTCCAAACTGCGTTCACGCAATCGGTCGCTGCGGTGCAAGCGCCCATCGATCGCTCGTTGAATATGAGGCGCATCGACGGCGTCCGCCCCATCACCCCGGGCATAAAGATCGGCTTCGCGTATCAGATCTGACAACGGTCCGATCAATAAAGACAGCTTTTCAGCATCTTCTGCAAAGCGGGCGCTCTCTTCGATTACCCGTCCAACGGCCGCAGGCGTCAGGTGAAGTAACTCGTCGCGTCTGCAAATCGTGGCAATCATTTCGGCATAAAAAATGTCGCTCTCGGCGTCTCGGTCAATCTGATCATCAAAGTCTGCCGCAACTTTGAAGAGGTCCAGGAACTCTGGATCTGCTTGGGCGAGCATATAATAAAGCTCACGATCCCCAAACAAGATCACTTTGACATCCAAAGGGATCGGGTCCGGTTCTAATGACACAGTGCTGACCAGGCTTAAATAGTCACCCGGTGTTTCAAGCACTATGCGTGCCGTTCGCAACGCTCGCTTTAGCCCTTCCCAGGCCAATGGCTCTCTTAACAGACGCATTGCATCAATCAGCAAATAGCCGCCATTGGCGCGATGCAAAGCACCGCCTTTGATCAAACTAAAATCCGTGAGCAGTGCGCCCAATTGAGAAAGATGTTCGATGCGACCGATTAAGTTTGTAAAAGTTGGATGTTCCTCAATGACAATGGGTGCACCGCCACCGATGAAATCACTCGTTGCATTTCCGTTAGTAGGTTTGGGATCAACATTTGGACCATTTTCAATAATGACGTTGACCGAGTAACGCCGAAACACATCTTCTACCAATGCACTTGCAGGCATTGGACCAGACGGTGTCATCATCTGCTCGCGCTCGTCCAACGTAAAAAGCGAAATATTCTCGACAAGATCTGCTTCCAGTAAAGCTAACCACGCGGCGACGCCGTCATTGCCTTCAAACATAGCGGCAAGGTCATGAATGGACCGGCCCACAGCGTTCTTGGCGACTTCTCTGTTCAAATCACCCACTTGCTGGCGCCGTTCTTTTTCCCAGCTCGGAACATGGCGGAATATTTCAGCAAGCTCACGTTCCAGCTCACTGATTGTCTCTTTAATACGCTCGCGTTCCTCCTCGGGGAGTTCGTTGAACTCCTCGGGCTTAATCACCTCGCCTTCGCGTTGCGGCGCAAAGGCGAAACCTGATGGCGTTGACAGAACAGTTACATTTTTTGCTTCTGCAGTAATTCGCAACGTCTCAAATGCTTGTCCTTGATGCTGTGCATAATGGGCATCAATTGCCATGAGCCGTTTTTTATATTCTTCGCTTTCAAGAATAGCAGGAATAGAGCCTTGCAAATCTTCGATCAGCGCAGATACGCCACTTCGCAATACCTCAGCGCGCCCGGCGCCCGTTTTCAATGCGGTTGGCTTATTTGGAGTTGCGAAATTGTTCACATAAGCCCAGTCGTCTGGCACTGGTTTTGTGCTGATCGAGGCTTGAAGAAAGCGCGTTACGGCCGTTCTTTTTCCCGCCCCGGGGGCGCCAAGCACAAACATATTATAGCCGGCTTTTTCCATCGAGATGCCGAACTGAATGGCGTCAAGCGCACGATCCTGTCCTACGAGACCCGCAACATCGGCGAGGTCTGCGGTGGTCTCAAATTCAAAGAGTGACAGATCACAATTACTGTAAAGATGATCGGGACTGAGTGCTTCCAGGGCCACGTGGGACAAGCCTCTCTTTTCTTTTTGGGTTCGTGTGCTCAACTCTAAAGCTTTGCGCCATCTGCAACAATAGTGAGCCAACAGATCGACAATCGTAGAATGTCACACTAGGGTCCAATGCTTCCGACATTTGAGACACGTAAATGGCGCCCATTACTTCAAAAAGAGTTTCTAAAGACAAAGCACCGCGTGCGTGGCAACGCATGCTGAGCGGTCGGCGATTGGATCTGCTGGACCCATCGCCCTTCGATGTTGAAGTGGAAGACATCGCCCATGGGTTGGCCCGGGTCGCCAGATGGAATGGCCAGACGGTCGGGGATCAGCCCTACTCCGTTGCTGAACATAGCGTCCTGGTGGAAGAGATTTGTCACCGGTTGCGCCCTGGCTGGCCAATGCGGTGGCGGCTGACGGCACTTCTTCATGATGCGCCGGAATATGTCATCGGCGATATGATCAGCCCGTTCAAAGCAGCCCTTGGTATCGATTACAAGGCATTCGAACATAAATTGGAACGTGCGATCCATCTGCGATTTGGTCTGCCGCCGGACCTGCCCAAGAATGTCGAAGCGTTGATCAAACGGGCTGACCGGATTTCCGCCTTTCTCGAGGCCACCCAGCTGGCCGGTTTTTCTGATGCTGAAGCCGCTGAGATCTTCAGTCGTCCGCGTGGGATTACGCCCATCAAACTCAAGCCACTGCCGCCAGCCGCCGCACAGGTCCTATTCTTGAAGCGGTTTCGCACCCTTCTCGCCGCCCATGAGCGGAAAAAGAACTAGCGGACTGGCCCGGCGACCGACTGAGCGTTTTGCATAAGAATCACGTAAACTAAAGGCGTACTCAAGCTCACCCGCGCCGTATTGAGAGAAAACGACGATGGCATCTGTGCCAACCGACACTTCCAGCAGGCACAATAAGCCCGTCGTCATCGACCTCAATGCTGCCATCGTGCAAGTGGCGGATGTCTCGCCGCAGATTCTGGTTGTGCGCCCTTCAGGCAGCACCACCGATCAAGAAGTATGGGATGCGCTTCCCTTTGGACCCTTCGACCCCCTCGTGCACCGGACCATGGAAATTGGATTGCGGGCCTGGGTGCAAGAGCAAACCAAAATCGACTTGGGGTATGTGGAACAGCTCTATACGTTTGGAGATCGCGGACGTCACGCTCTGGAAGTCGCGGATGATGCCGATCACATCGTGTCGGTGGGTTATCTGGCGCTCACGCGCGGCGATGATGCACATGCCGGTGTTAGCTGGCGTGATTGGTATCAATTTTTCCCGTGGGAAGATTGGCGCGATGGCAAGCCTGACATTATCGACCGGGTCATTGCCCCGTTGCTGCAAGAGTGGATTGCAAAAGAGCCTGGACCAACCAGCGATGAACTGGCGCGCGGACGTAGGCGTGATCGCGCGCACCTGACATTTGGCATTGATGGCGATGTTTCAGGGACGGTCTGGGATGAAGAAAAAGTCCTGGAACGCTTTGAACTGCTTTATGAGGCGGGCCTGGTGCGCGAAGCGGCTCGCGATGGGCGACCGAATGCCATTGCGCTGGGCCGTGCGGGCGACCCTCAACTCGGCTCTCCTATGCAATTCGATCATCGCCGCATTCTGGCAACTGCCATGAGCCGTTTGCGCTCAAAGCTCAAATATCGTCCCGTGGTGTTTGAATTGATGCCCGACACTTTCACTCTCTATGAACTGCAACGCGCAGGCGAAGCCCTGCTTGGCCTGCATGTTCACAAGCAAAACTTCCGACGTCTGGTGGAAAAGGCAGGCCTGGTTGAAAAGACCGGACGCATGAGCACACGCACGGGTGGGCGTCCGGCTGAACTGTTCCGCTTCCGCCGAGAGGTCTTCAATGAACGGCCAGCACCGGGGCTAAAGTTGGCGCCCTCGCGCACTCGAGCGAACACTTAGGCCGAAACTCCCAGAAATCAGCGATAGTTGTGAAAAACAAAATGCAAACTCGGTGCTTGACCCGACTAATGCTCAAGTGTAGTATAACTTCGTGATCGGCCATACTATGTTTGGCCGGTGTTTTTGACCCCTGCTTATGCTCAATTTGAGTAAAAGCGAAAGACAGAAGGAGGCGATTATGTCCGCCGACCTCCAGTCCGAAATTCTGATGCGTGAACCTGGCATCGCTCCGCCAAGTATCACAGCTCAATCTCGCGGTTTCAAACCCCTTGATATGCCTGACCTGAAATATACGCCGGGCATGGCCAAAGACATGGCACCACTGTATGAGCGGGTCAAAAACGTCATCCCATCCATCGAATGGCCTTTCTTTGCACCTTATGTGCACGCCATTAATGAGATGAAAAAGGAACGCAATGCAGTAATCCTGGCGCACAATTATATGACGCCGGAAATCTTTCACTGTGTAGGCGACATTGTGGGCGACAGCTTGCAGTTGGCCCGCGAAGCGGCAAAAGCCGACGCCGACGTGATCGTTCAGTGCGGCGTTCACTTCATGGCTGAAACAGCAAAACTGCTGAGCCCAAACAAGACTGTGCTTATTCCCGACGCACAGGCTGGTTGCTCTCTCGCCTCGTCAATTACCGGTGCGGACATTCGCCGGTTGCGCAAAGAATATCCGGGAGTTCCCGTTGTCACTTACGTCAACACGTCAGCCGAGGTGAAGGCAGAGACAGACATTTGCTGCACGTCATCTAATGCGGTGCAAGTGGTGGAAAGCCTTGGTGTGCCAGAAGTTCTGTGCCTGCCAGATGAGTTCCTCGCGCAAAACATTGCTCGCCAGACAAATGTGAAGATCATTACGTATGCGGGTCACTGCGAAGTTCATGAGCGCTTTACGCCACAAGAGTTGCGCGACTATCGCTCTGCACACCCTGGCATTTCCATCATCGCGCACCCAGAGTGTCCACCTGACGTATTGGACGAAGCAGATTTCTCCGGGTCTACCGCTGGCATGATCAATTGGGTGAAAACCAATTTACCACCCAAGGTCATGATGGTGACTGAATGCTCCATGAGCGACAATGTGGCTGCAGAGTTGCCGGAAGTTGACTTCATTCGGCCATGCAACCTTTGCCCGCACATGAAGCGCATCACCTTGCCTAAAATTCTGGAAAGCCTCGTCTATATGAAAGACGAAGTGACGATAGACCCAGCCATTGCACCGCGCGCCCGCGCATCCGTTGAACGAATGATCAATCTACCTAGCTAAGCGTTCGTCCACGCAGACGCCTTTAGGATCGAGGACATTATGAGCAACACCCATACGACTGGTGGCCACATCGTCAATGCTGGTGACGTGCTGATTGTCGGCGCGGGGCTTGCTGGTCTGTTTACGGCTTTGAAACTCAGCCCACGTCCGGTAACCGTTCTTGCCGCAGCACCCATTGGAGATGGCGCTTCGTCATCATGGGCGCAAGGTGGCATTGCGGCAGCCATTTCGGAAGGCGACACGCCGGAAGAACATGCCGCCGATACAATCGAAGCCGGTGCTGGCATTGTCGACAGCGACGCGGCACATTTGATTGCGCGTGAAGCCTCCCAGCGGATTCAAGACCTTCTCAAACTCGGTGTGCCTTTTGACCGTGACCTTGAAGGCAAGCTAACTGTTGGCCTTGAAGCGGCTCACGGCAAGAACCGCATTGTCCATGTGCAAGGTGACCGGGCAGGCCGCGCCATCATGGAAGCCTTGATTGCCGCTGTGCGGGCTACACCTTCCATCCGTGTGCTTGAAGGGCTTTCAGCCTATGAGTTGGCGTTGGAAGGCGACCGGGTGGCCGGTGTCTTCGTACAGCCCACCGGTAATTTGCATCCAAGCCCAATGTTGCTTCGTGCCCGTTCCGTGGTGCTGGCGAGCGGCGGGGCCGGTGGTCTTTATTCTGTGACGACAAACCCACTTGGCGTGCGCGGCGAAGGTTTTGCGATGGCAGCGCGTGCAGGCGCCACAATCGCCGATCCAGAGTTTGTGCAATTTCATCCAACGGCGATCGTGGGGCCTCAAGACCCTGCGCCTTTAGCGACGGAAGCGTTGCGAGGGGCCGGTGCAACCCTGATCGATGAGACAGGTGCACGCATCATGAAAGCCATACACGCTAACGCCGAGCTTGCCCCTCGTGACATTGTCGCACGCTCTATCGCGCATATCATCAGTAATGGCGGCAAAGTCTTTTTGGATGCTCGCAAATCTGTCGGCGCAGAATTCCCGACAGCGTTTCCAACGGTTCATGCAAATTGCCTCAGCGTTGACATCAACCCTGTTGAGCAACCCATCCCAGTAGCACCTGCCATGCACTATCACATGGGTGGCGTGCAAGTAGATTTGCAGGGCCGTACGAACCTGCCCGGCCTTTGGGCTTGTGGCGAAGTTGCGTCAACCGGCGCGCATGGGGCTAACCGGCTTGCCAGTAACTCCCTTCTTGAAGCCGTTGTTTATGGCGCATTGATCGCGGAAGACATTCACGGCGAAATTGTTGAAGGCCCCTATATGGCACCTGTGCCAATTCCCTCGCTTGCCCCACACCGCACGCACCCATTAGCGATTGTGCAGGAATTGCGCGCCTTGATGAGCACGCATGTGGGCGTTGTGCGTGAGCAAGCTGGGTTGGTTCAGGCGCTCAATGAAATCAAGCGGATTGAGCGCGCCGCCAGTGCCGCCCCTTCTTTGCTTAACATGGTCACGGCAGCCAAGCTCATTACCGCCGCCGCCCTCATGCGCACTGAGAGCCGGGGTGGTCACTTCCGCACGGACTTTCCTGAAGCTCACAGTGATTGGGCGCAACGCACATTCATTACGTTGGTGGAGGCAAACGAGATTGCCGAGACAGTGGCGAACTCCTCTGTGGCGCTGCCGGCCCGCCGCCTGAAGCATTAACCAAGTCCATTGCTTGACCGCGCTAAACACCCACCATAGGGTGCCTGCAAATGCAATTCGAGGGGGAATCACCAATGCAGTTTCTGCGCGTTTTCGCGGCCACCGCCGTTGCCTTTGTCATGTCAGGCTGTTCAGCCATCACTCAAGGCACAACTCAAGAGATTTTCGTGAACACGACTCCTGCCGGGGCGAGTTGCACCCTGAATCGCAACGGTGTCGAGCTCAATCGCGTAGCCAAAACGCCCGGCGCTGTGACGGTCGATAAGACCAAGCACGACATCCTCATCAAGTGCAATAAGGAAGGCTACCAGGAGGCGACTTTCTACAACAACAGCGGGTGGGAGACAGGCTCAGGCGTAGCTGGGATCGCGCTGGACGTGGTCTTGACCCTTGGCGTAAGTAGTGCCATCGATTCAGCGACGGGCGCGGACAACAAGTACCAAAGCCCTGTCAACATCACGCTGGTGCCCGAGGAAAGAGACTAACGCACAATCTACCAGACGTTGAACTGCCTCGGTCCATGCGAGGACCGGACAACGCCCATATCCCGGTTATCTCGCAGTGCCACGCCACCGCGCTTGACCATCAGCTCCAGAGCGATGTCGCGACCAAGGACTACACGTCCAAGATCGGTTGCCGTAGCTCGGCGTGTTTGCGCTCGACCTCACCCGATATCCAGGTGCGGAGCTTGGTCATGCCCAGGGCAACATAATCTGCCATGGGGCGAGAAAATGGCGTAAAATTAATTCGGTGGCTTGGTGTGCTTGCTACCTAATGCCGAAAGTTGCGATGGAGCCCATGACCGACCTGCATCCCCTACCCGCCCTTATGATCGAAAATTCTGTTCGTGCTGCTCTCGCCGAAGATTTAGGAGAGGCCGGTGACATCACCAGCCAGTCCACTATTCCTGCGGGCACGCGCTCACGTGTTGTGATGTGCGCACGCGAGCCTGGATGCGTCGCAGGGCTAGACCTTGCGCGCACCGCTTTTCGCCTGATGGACCCAGGCCTGATGATCTCCATCCAAAAGCCCGATGGCTCAAAAGTGCAACCAGGCGATGTGATTGCAGCGATTGAAGGCGATGCGCGGGCGATTGTGACGGCGGAACGCGTCGCTTTAAATTTTCTTGGCCATCTCTCTGGCATTGCCACAGCGACCTCAAACATTGTGGACGCCGTAAAAGGCACAAACGCACGCATTTGTTGCACGCGCAAAACAACGCCGGGCCTTCGCGCTTTTGAAAAATTTGCAGTACGTGCGGGCGGCGGGGTCAATCATCGTTTTGGCCTCTATGACGCGATCCTCATCAAGGACAATCACATAGCAATGGCCGGTGGCATCGTCCCAGCTATTCAGGGCGCGCGGGCCAAGGCTGGTCATATGGTGCGGATTGAAATTGAAGTGGATACGCTTGAACAACTGGGCCAAGCTCTGGATATCGGTGTCGAAGCAGTGCTGCTGGACAACATGACCCCTGAAACGCTGAGCAAAGCAGTGGCAATCAATGCAGGGCGCGCCGCGTTGGAAGCATCAGGCCGCGTCAACCTGGAAACCGCGCCTGCCATTGCCGCCACAGGCGTTGATTATATTTCCGTCGGGTGGATCACTCATTCTGCGCCTTGTCTCGACATTGGCCTCGACTATGAAGCTGTTGTTGGCTGAATAATTCAGCTTTCGGCGACGGTCCTTCTCGACTTCCCTCTTTTTTGCGTCTTATGATGCCCCAACAAAAATTCCTATCAAGGGACACATCATGTCGACCGCCGGAACACGTAAATCCATTTTTATCACGGGCGCCGCCAGCGGCATGGGGCTTGAGACTGCGCGTCTTTTTTCCAACGGCGGCTGGTTTGTCGGTGCCTATGACGTCAATGACGCAGGACTAAGCGCACTTGAAGCAGAGCTTGGTGCAGAAAACTGCGTCGTGCGCCACTTGGACGTTACAGACCGGGCTGATTATGCCAAAGCCTTTGAAGAATTCTCGGTAGCGACAGACGGCACGATGGACCTCCTGTTCAACAATGCGGGCATTGGCAAAGGTGGTTTCTTTGACGAGCAGGATTTCGGCGACGTGCTTGACGTCGTCAACATCAACTTCATCGGTGTGTTGAACGGCATTCACTTGGGCGTCGATCTGCTCAAAGCCACACCAAATTCACTTTGTTTCACCACCTCTTCGTCCTCGGCTACTTTTGGAATGCCCGGTATTGCCGTTTATTCCGCAACCAAACATGCTGTCAAAGGCCTGACAGAAGCACTGTCAGTGGAGCTCGCTCGCTTTGGCATTCGTGTTGCGGATACGCTACCCGGCCTCATCGACACGCCCATTCTACCGGATGAAGCAAAATCCAACGCGCCGACTGAGGGCATGTTCCGCCTGATCCAGCCTGTTGAAGTCTCCAAAGCCGTGTGGGCCGCATATCACGACAATGCAAAGCGCCTGCACTGGTTCGTGCCTGAAGAACTAACGGATTTGGACAAAGCGTCAGCGCTTGATCCCGAAGGCACGCGAGATGGCATTGCAGCAGGTGGACCACTGGCTGCCGCAAACTCTGACGCGGCGGAATAACGGAGCAACCCCATGCACAATCAACGCAGTATTTTCATCACGGGCGCAGCTGCCGGAATCGGCAGGGCAACGGCACGTCACTTTGCAAAGCGGGATTGGTTTGTCGGTCTTTTTGATATCGACACCACGGGCCTTGCCCAGCTGACGGATGAATTGCGCGCTGTGCATGGAGCCGACCGGGTTACGATGGGCGAGCTGGATGTGACCAATCCCGACCAGTTCAACGAGGCTGTGCCGGCATTTCTTGCGGCATCGGGTGGACGGTTGGATGTCCTGTTCAACAACGCTGGCATCCTCAAGATGGGGAATTTTGAGGATGTTGATCCCGCCCTTCAGCGCAAGACCATGGATATAAATGTCAACGGCGTGATAAATGGCATCGCTGCTTCCCTCGATGCACTGAAAGAGACATCACACAAATATGGCGATGCGCGTATTGTGTCCATCGCATCGGCCTCCGCCATCTATGGCATCCCCGAACTCGCGGTCTACTCCGCCTCCAAGCACGCTGTACGCGCCCTCACGGAAGCGTTTTCCATTGAATTTGAGCCTTACGGTATTCATGTAAGCGACGTGCTGCCGTCTTACGTTGACACCGGCATGGTTCAAAATCAGGAACATAAAACCAAGGGCTTTGATGCCACGGGCATTGCCCATACACCGGACGATATAGCGAAGCTGGTTTGGCGCGCGGTGCATGGTGAAGAAATTCACGTCTTTGGCAACGGGCAAGTGCGGTTTCTCGACAAGCTCGCGCGTGTCTTTCCAGGGTATGTGCGCAGGCGCATCAAGGAATCAGCTGGTTTCTGACGGTCATAAAATGAAAGTGATGACGGTAGGCAAATTGCACCTCGGGGTGGTCGGCCGATGAGATACATCACTTGATGCGAGCACCTAAGCGTCCCGCCGTCATCTCGAACAAGGATGACGGGATTGGGACATCACCTCATTGATCTGCGTCAACAAGATGCAACTCCGGCTAATGAAACTGCAGCAAAGCAGTAATCAGGAGCTAGAACGGGTTCTTGAATAGAAAATATGTTTGCCGATTTTCGCGACCCGGTAGAGCTGCGCCGCCCAAACAGGTTCAACATAATCAGCGTGATAATTATAGACATTTTCGGCCATGAGCCGTTCGCGTGCCACGCCCATTGTTACCAGAGATGCCAGACGCTGCGCCTTGCGCCATGCCTGCAAGTCCCGTGGACGGTCACTTTCGCCGTCACAGGTGAAAGAGAACTGGCAGCCCGTGCGGCGGTATGAGCCCTCGAAAACAACATCACAAATCGTGTTCGGATAATTTTCTGAGGCCACCCGGTTCAAAATAACCTCAGCCACCGCAGTTTGGCCCAAATAAGTCTCGCCACGGGCTTCAAAATAGACACCCGTTGCCAAACAACGCCGTTCCCGCTCCAAGCGCCGAGCGGTATCGCCCAGAGCCATGACAGGGGTCGCTGCAAAGCTTGAGCGCTCTTCCAGACGGGCCAGGTCGCTGATATTGGTCGGGCGGTCCATCAGGTCTTCTGAATTAAGACTGGATAGAACCAGCTGATTGCCGCGTGCGCCTGAAATTGGGTCAATTGAGCTATCAGACATGCTGGAGAAAACGGTCGTGCTGACGAGGACAGTCGCTACCAGACCAGCCACAACATGTGCAGGGTCGTGTAGGTAATGTCCCAAATCAAGCCATTGCGCGAGCTTCTTCATCGCTTTGGTCCGTTTCTCGTCCTGACCGGCTGGAAAAACCACCCGGTATTGTTTCAGTCTGACCGCTGATTTGCGATCTCACTTCTACTCAGCAACGCCCGTGCCACTTACAGGGCAAACCCGCAGGGCGCGTTATTCACTCAATCCACAACCCCATGCGAGTTGGCGGGGAATATCATAAACTTTTCGCATCGACAATGGTGTGCCGGCCACACTCGCCATCTATGGGGTAAGCGTTTGTTTTACAATGGGAATATGGAATCACATTCTGTGTAAACAGAACATTAACAACGGGTTTTAAGGTTAATACGACGGCTAATCCGACACGATTTGTTAACCATACCCACCCCGGAACCGACTGAAATCATTAACTAATTTCGGTTCAGCACAGTGTTGATCCGCATAAGAATCAATTGGTGTGAGGAGATGGGCTTTTGCGTCTGTGGCAGGTCGCCACACACGAAATCTAGAAAACCAGTTCTAATTTGTGGGTTTTTGCCCTGACCTGCTAGGTGGTCTTTTGGGTGGCTCTTTGACCTGCCTGAGCCGCAGCCAGCCTGGCGATTGGCACACGATACGGAGAACAGGAGACGTAATGCAGCCCGGTGCGCTCACAGAAATCAATTGAGGCTGGATCACCCCCATGTTCCCCACATATGCCCAATTTGATGTCTGGGCGCGCCGCCTGGCCGCGTTCTGTTGCGATTTGCACAAGCTCTCCTACACCCTCTTGATCCAGAGAGACGAAGGGATCGCCGGGCACAATGCCTTTGCCCAGGTAATCTTTGAGGAAATTCACCGAATCATCCCGGCTGATACCATAGGTCGTTTGGGTAAGGTCATTTGTACCAAATGAGAAGAATTCAGCCTCTTCCGCAATATCACCAGCTCGCAAGGCTGCCCGCGGCAATTCGATCATGGTGCCCACTTGATAGTCCAGTGGCTGGCCTTTTTCCTTAGCGACCGCATCGCCGACCGCGTTGATCCGGACCTTCAGGAACTCTAACTCAGCTTTTGTTGCCACCAGCGGCACCATCACTTCCGGGATCACGGCAGCGCCCGTTTCTTCGGCTGCGATCAACGCAGCCTCAAAAATGGCCCGCGCCTGCATTTCATAAATTTCTGGATAGGTAATTCCCAATCTGCAGCCGCGATGGCCAAGCATCGGGTTTGCTTCTTTGAGCTCTGCCAAACGCACACGCATTTTCTCTGCCGACAGGCCAGCAGCTTCTGCCACTTCCGCAATCTCATCATCGGAGTGCGGCAAGAACTCATGTAATGGCGGATCAAGCAACCGGATGGTGACCGGCAGACCGCTCATAATCTCAAACAACTGACGGAAGTCTTCGCGCTGCATCGGCAATATCTTGTCGAGCGCTTTACGACGCCCCGCTTGATCATCGGCAATAATCATCTCCCGCATCGCCAAAATACGGTCGTTGGAGAAGAACATGTGCTCTGTGCGGCAAAGACCGATCCCTTCCGCGCCGAACTCACGGGCGGCTGCCGCATCTTCCGGTGTTTCGGCGTTTGCCCGCACCTTCATGCGGCGCACGTCATCGGCCCAACTCATTAAGATGCCAAAATCGCCGGACAGTTCCGGCTGCAGCATCGGCATGGAGCCCCGCATCACCTCGCCCGTTGATCCATCAACCGTGATCACATCGCCCTTGTGAAAGACCTCGCCCAGGCACGACATCGTCTCTGCTGCATAATCAATTTTGGCTGTTCCAGCACCGGAAATGCAGGGCTTGCCCATGCCACGCGCCACCACGGCGGCATGACTTGTCATACCACCTCGGGCAGTCAGAATGGCAACGGAAGAGTGCATGCCATGAATGTCTTCGGGACTTGTTTCCACCCGCACCAGGATGACATCACGTCCTTGAGCTTTTAGAACACCGGCTTCTTCCGGCGAAAAGACGATCTCTCCAGACGCCGCACCTGGCGAGGCAGGCAGACCTTTGACGACCACATCACGTGATGCATTTGGGTCAATGGCTGGATGCAGCAGTTGATCAAGAGAGGCAGGGTCCACACGCATGATGGCCTCACTGCGCTCAATAAGTCCTTCGTTTGCCATATCAACCGCAATTTTGATCGCCGCTTTGGCGGTGCGTTTGCCGCTGCGTGTCTGCAGCATCCACAGTTTGCCTTCTTGCACTGTGAACTCAATATCCTGCATGTCGCGATAGTGTGCTTCCAACTTCTTGTAAGCGATCACCAGCTCATCAAAAACAGCGGGCATGACCTCTTCCATTGAGGGATCATGTTCTCCCCCCTCTTCGCGCGCACGTTTGGTCAAATGTTGCGGTGTGCGAATACCTGCTACCACATCTTCGCCCTGCGCATTCACCAGGAACTCGCCATAAAAGGCAGCATCGCCGGTTGATGGATTGCGTGTGAACGCCACACCCGTTGCCGACGTGTCCCCCATGTTGCCAAACACCATGGCCTGAATGTTGACGGCCGTACCCCAGGCATCGGGGATGTTATGCAATATCCGGTAAGTTTTGGCCCGTGCGTTCTGCCAGGAGCCAAACACAGCGTTGATCGCGCCCCAAAGCTGCTCATGCACATCCTGTGGGAAAGCTTCGTCCAGTTCTTCGACGATCAGCTCTTTATATTGCCGGATAACATCTTTCCAGTCATCGGCTGACAGGTCCGTGTCGAGATAATATTCGTTTTCTTCTTTGTAGATTTCCAGAATTTCTTCGAAGTTGTGATGGTCGACACCCAGCACTACATCGGAATACATCTGAATAAATCGGCGATAGCTGTCATAGGCAAAGCGTTCGTCGCCTGCCTTTTTGGCAAGCCCTGCAACGGTCGTGTCGTTAAGCCCCAGGTTCAACACCGTGTCCATCATGCCCGGCATGGAGGCACGACCCCCAGAGCGCACGGAAACCAGCAATGGGTTTTCGGCATCCCCAAACTTTGCACCCACGATGTTTTCCACATCGCTAAGTGAGGCCTCTGATTGGCTTTTTAGACCTTCTGGAAAGGTTCGACCATTATCATAATAGGCGGAGCAAACTTCTGTCGTCAGCGTGAAGCCCGGCGGCACAGGCAGGCCAACATTCGCCATCTCCGCAAGGTTGGCCCCTTTGCCGCCCAACAGATTGCGCAACCCCGCGTCGCCTTCGGCCTTACTGCCACCAAAACCATATACCCATTTCGTCGAACCGGTCATGACGGCTTCTCCAATGTTGACGGATCTTTGAATGTGCTGGGCTCACCCCCACCCCAACCCTCCCCCCTCAAGGGGGAGGGAGAAGTGGATCGATCCATCAGCGTCGCATTTCCTCCCCCCTCAAAGGGGAGGGGGTGGGGGACGCTCAGAGAGGAGGAGTATCGCTTATCCGACGCTGACATAGCTATCCTTCGATCTTAGAGAAATCCGCGACACCATGTAGTGCTGTACGGATTTCCGACAGTAGCTTTAGCCGGTTTTCGCGGACCTTTGCATCCTCAGAATTCACGGTAACCTTTTCGAAAAAGGCATCCACAGGTCCGCGCAACTTTGCGAGGGCTGCCATGGCGCCAGCGAAATCTTCTTGTCCCACCGCTTTCGCGGCGGCTTTGCGGGCAGCCTCGATCTCAGAGCCCAGCACCTTTTCCTCGTCCGATTCGAAGAGGCTGGCATCCGGTGCCTCTGCGTAAGTCGCTTTGTCCTTCTTCTCTTCAATGCGAAGAATATTGGCCGCGCGCTTATAACCAGCAGCCAAGTTTGCTCCATCGTCTGTGCCAAGGAAGTCGGCAAGTGCTTCTACACGGCGTACGATCAGAACAAGATCGTCTTGTGCTTCAAGCGAGAGGACCGCGTCCACAATGTCGTGACGCATACCCTTGTCTTTCAAATAGACCTTCAGCCGGTCAGCGAAGAAAGAGAGAAGGTCTTCCGAAAGCTCCGGAACTCTTAGCAATGGCGAGGGAGCATTTTCGTGGTTCAGAAATGCCATCTCGTCATCTCCTAACGCAACCTCCCGCGGCTTTTCGTAGAGCGCGTAATAGTCGGTGCTATGATCAACTTCACTTTGAAAGAACGAACAGAGCATTAAGTCCCCGCTTGTTTCAGTTCTATCGCCTTCGAAAATATTGAATTCATACGACAGGCTTCTGATGAGGTTTTCATAGGCTTGATTCATATACTTTGTTAGTGGCACACGAAGTTCACATTCCAACACAATGCGAATTACGCCAAGTGCGGCACGTCTCAGCGCGAATGGATCTTTTGAGCCAGTAGGTTTTTCATCAATTGCCCAAAAGCCCACAAGCGTGTCCAGCTTGTCAGCCAAAGCAACTGCTTGTGCAACAGCGCCGTCCGGCACATCATCAGTTGGGCCCTCAGGTTGATAGTGCTGCGCAATTGCCTCCGCCGTCTCAACATCAAATCCTTGCGCAAGAGCGTAATAACGCCCCATGATGCCCTGCAGTTCCGGGAATTCGAAAACCATGCCCGAGACGAGATCGGCTTTACAAAACAATCCAGCTGCGGCAGCCGAAATATTGTCAGCATTAGTCAGACCTGAAAGATCGTGCGACAGATAGGAAATTCGCCGAGCTTTCTCTGCCACAGTGCCGAGTTTCGCGTGGAAGGTCACTTGATCAAGCTTTTTCGCAAAATCTTCCAGCGTGTGTTTCTTGTCTTCGCCCCAAAGGAAGCGCGCATCGGAGAAACGCGCGCGCAGCACACGTTCATTGCCGTTGACCACGGCAGCGCCACCATCATCGGGCTCAATGAACGTG
>Ga0209344_10001973_pt1 | contig 24329 bp, 21 predicted proteins | sample Cruoilmetagenom6_FD_187293 | JGI IMG/M metagenome (GOLD analysis project Ga0209344, IMG submission 187293) | Oil polluted marine microbial communities from Coal Oil Point, Santa Barbara, California, USA - Santa Barbara Oil Seep Sample 6 (SPAdes)... | ecosystem: Environmental > Aquatic > Marine... | reverse complement strand
GTGGGGATGCTGTCGAAGATCGAGAACGGCGTGACGTCGGCGTCGCTGACCACGCTTCAGGCGCTGTCGGCGGCATTGAGCGTGCCGGTCACGGCGTTCTTCCGCCGCTTCGAGGAGCGGCGCGAGGCGGTGCATGTGAAGGCAGGCGAGGCGCTGGAGATCGAGCGCGCGGGCACGCGGGCGGGGCATCAATACAACCTGCTGGGCCATCTGGGCGCCAATAACTCGGGTGTGGTGGTCGAGCCTTACCTGATCACGCTGAGCGAGGAATCGGATGTCTTTCCGACCTTCCAGCATGACGGGGTCGAACTGCTGTACATCCTGGAGGGCGAGGTCGGGTATCGGCATGGCGACCAGAGCTTTCATCTGCGCCCCGGTGACAGCCTGTTTTTCGATGCCGATGCGCCGCATGGGCCGGACGAGCTGATCCGGCTGCCGATCCGCTACCTTTCGGTGATCTCTTACCCGCAGCGCGGAAGCTGAGACGGGGCGGCCCCGCGAAGGGGCCGCGCCCGCCTTTGGGTCGTTGCATCCGTGAGTGGTGTCACAACGACCCTGGCCCGCCGGGCCGGACGCCCCGCGGACCAGAGGCTTGGTCCGGGCGGCTGATGATGGCGGAGGGAAACCCCCGGCGGGAATGACGATCAGGTCTGGGTCGGGTCCACGACGCGCAGGTAAGGCATGAGCTGCGCCGAGCGCGCCCGGAACTGACGGATCACATCGGCCTCGGTGCGGTTGTCGGCGATGATCGCAACATCGCCCCAATGCCAATCCGCAGGGGTGGCGGCGCCGGTTTCTGCGCGCAGTTGCAGCGCGCGGATGACGCGCAGCAATTCGTCGATATTGCGCCCCACGAAAAGCGGGTATTCCGAAATCATGTGCACGCGCATCGCCGGATCGAGGATGAAGCTCTTGCGGATCACGCAGGCGCTCGATTCCTTGTCATGGAGCATCCCGAAATTGCGGCTTAGCCTGAGGTCGGGATCGTAGCCGCCCGGATACTCGACTGACACGTCGAAGAATTCCTCGATCTCGTCATGCCATGTCCTTTGCTCTTCGACCGGCGATCCGGTGAGGGCCAGGTGTTTGATGCCGTTGTCGTCCCAGGCCTGCTGGTAGGCGGCGATGGAGGCGAGTTCGGTGGTGCAGACAGGAGTATAGGCCGCCGGGTGGCTGAACAGGTGGACCCAGTTGCCCGGCGCCCAATCCCAGAAACGAATCTCGCCTTGAGTCGTGGCGATGGTGAAATCGGGGAAGATCTCGCCGATCTGCGGCAACCATTTTACCGTCCGTTGGCAAGCTGCGGGAATCCGTATGATTTTCTCATCGGGATCATTCTGGTTAAAGAACTGAAACGCCATTCCGTGCCTCCCTCATTTAGTGTCCCCTACCGCTAGGCGGGAAAAAGGGCAGGTTGTAGGCGGGTTTGTTCAAAAACTTGCAAATCAGATTGAACTTTGTTTTGATAACAATCATCTAAAGAGTTATCCGGGGCCGATCTGTGTATCGGGCTATGCCCCGGATTACCGTGAGCGACCTTCTTCATCAGTGAGTATCCCGACCGGCGATGTGCCGGCCATGCCCGCATGACGGGCAATACATGCATTGCAAGGCGATCCCTGCGGCAGGTGAATCAACCGCGTTTGACGGGTCGCCAGACACAGAAGGGAGGGCCGTGCCGATGACCATTGCACTGGTTCTGGAATCCGATGAGACGCTGCGGCGTCACATCGTCGATGCGCTTTCCGAAGAGGGATATTCCGCGCTGGCCTGCGAGACTGTCGACGCCTTTTCGCGCATTGTCGCGCAGCGCAATATCGACGTGTTCCTGATCGACGCGCGGTTGCCGGACGGGGACGGTGTGCAGTTGGTCAAGGAATTGCGCAGCGAGTCCGATGCGGGGATCGTCCTGATGGCCTGCACCAGCGACGAGGTCGACGTGGTGCTGGGGCTGGAACTGGGCGCGGATGATTACGTGGTCAAGCCGTTTCGGATGCGCGAGCTGCGCGCGCGGGTGAATGCGGTGATGCGCCGGACGAGGGGTTACTGCCGGTTGCGCAACGAGATCGCGCCGGTCGAGAAGACCGCCTGTCACGTCGCCCACGGTCTGCGGATCTATGGCGGGTCGCGCAGCGTGAAGCGGGAGAGCGGCGAGCTGGTCGATCTGACGACGCTGGAATTCGATGTGCTGGCGGTGTTGTCGTCCTTGCCCAACCATGTGTTTTCCCGCAGCCAGATCATGCAGAAGGTGCGCGGCCCGGACTGGGCGGCCAATGACCGGGCGATCGACGGGCTTGTCAGCCGCCTGCGCCAGAAGCTGTTTCCCGATGGCAGCGGCGCGCAGAGGATCAAGACCGTGCGGGGCATTGGCTATATGCTGACGGCGGCCGAGTGAGGGTGCCGTGGCGTGGCTGCTGAAATATTGAGCGGTTTCCCGCGTCAGGTTGTTTCCTGACAGGAATATTAAATTCTTTATATTGAAATCCGCGCGACTCGGCGCTAGCGTTTTCCATGACAGGATCATGGAGGCGTCGATGTGCGGAATCGTCGGACTGTTTTTGAAGGACAAGGCGCTGGAGCCGCGTCTGGGTGAGCTATTGACCGATATGCTGATTACCATGTCGGATCGCGGTCCCGACAGCGCGGGGATCGCCGTTTATCCCGGCGCGAGCGCCGGGGTCGCCAAATTGACGGTGCAGGCCGATGACCCGGCGCGTTTCGAGGGGCTGGACAGCGCCATGTCGGCGGCGATCGGGGCGGATGTCAGCCTGAGGATCAAGGACACCCATGCGGTGATCGAGCTGCCCGCCGGCAAGGTGGCCGAGGCGCGCGACGCGTTGAAGACGCTTTGCCCCGATGCACGGGTGATGAGCGCCGGAGAGGCGATCGAGATCTACAAGGAAGTGGGGTTGCCGGGCGATGTGGCGCGGCGCTTCGACATTCCGCATCTGACCGGCAGTCATGGCATCGGTCATACGCGCATGGCGACCGAATCCGCGGTCACGACGCTGGGTGCGCATCCGTTCTCGACCGGGATGGACCAGTGCCTTGTGCATAACGGTTCGCTCAGCAACCACAATTCGCTGCGCCGCAAGCTGGCGCGCGAGGGCGTGAACGTGGAGACCGAGAACGACACCGAGGTCGCCGCCGCCTATCTGACATGGAAGATGCAGGAGGGGCACAGCCTGGGCGAGGCGCTGGAATCGGGGCTGGAGGATCTGGACGGGTTCTACACCTTTGTCGTGGGCACCAAGGACGGGTTCGGCGTGGTGCGCGACCCCATCGCCTGCAAGCCCGCCGTGATGGCCGAGACCGATCAATATGTCGCCTTCGGCAGTGAATACCGTGCGCTGGTCAACCTGCCGGGGATCGAGGATGCCCGCGTCTGGGAGCCCGAACCCGCAACCGTCTATTTCTGGAAGCACTGACATGCAGACATTCGACCTGGAAGCCAACGGCCTGCGCGCCCTCAACGAGACCTTGCAGGCGCAGGCCCCGCAGACCAACGAGACCGCCTGGGAGGTGGTCAATCCGCGCGGCAGCCACGCCATCGCGGTGGGGCTCGATGCGCCGCTCGATGTGACGGTGCGGGGCTCGACGGGCTATTACTGCGCGGGGATGAACCAGCAGGCGACGGTGCGCATCAAGGGCAGCGCCGGGCCGGGCGTGGCCGAGAACATGATGAGCGGCACCGTGATCGTCGAGGGCGATGCCAGCCAGTATGCCGGGGCGACCGGGCATGGCGGGCTCTTGGTGATCAAGGGCAATGCCAGCTCGCGCTGCGGGATCTCGATGAAGGGGATCGATATCGTGGTGGCGGGGAATGTCGGGCATATGTCGGCCTTCATGGCGCAGAAGGGGAACCTGGTGGTCTGCGGCGATGCGGGCGACGCGCTGGGGGATTCGATCTACGAGGCGCGGCTGTTCGTGCGCGGCAAGGTGAAGAGCCTTGGCGCGGATTGCGAGGAGAAGGAGATGCGCCCCGAGCACCTGGAGACCCTGCGCGACCTGCTGGAGCGGGCGGAGATCGACGCGCGCCCCGAGGAGTTCAAGCGCTATGGCTCGGCGCGCAAGCTCTATAATTTCGACATCGACAACGCCTATTGAGGAAACCAGACATGGCCAAGGACGACAAACACGCGCCGCGCACCATGCCGCTTCAGTCGGCGACCTTCTCGCCCGAGGTGAATGCCGAGATCCGCCGCGCGGCGGCGACCGGCATCTACGATATCCGGGGCGGCGGCGCCAAGCGGCGCGTGCCCCATTTCGATGACCTGCTGTTCCTCGGCGCCTCGATGAGCCGCTATCCGCTGGAGGGCTATCGCGAGCGCTGCGACACCAATGTCGTGCTGGGCACGCGGTTCGCCAAGAAGCCGATCGAGCTGGACATCCCGATCACCATCGCGGGCATGAGTTTCGGCGCGCTGAGCGCGCAGGCCAAGGAGGCCCTGGGCCGTGGCGCCAGCGCTGCGGGCACATCGACCACCACCGGCGACGGCGGCATGACCCCCGAGGAGCGGGGCCAGTCGAAGACGCTGGTCTATCAATACCTGCCATCGCGCTATGGCATGAACCCGGTGGACCTGCGTAAGGCCGACGCGATCGAGGTCGTGGTCGGGCAGGGCGCCAAGCCGGGCGGCGGCGGCATGTTGCTGGGGCAGAAGATATCGGACCGGGTGGCTGAGATGCGCGACCTGCCCAAGGGGATCGACCAGCGCAGCGCCTGCCGGCATCCCGACTGGACCGGGCCGGACGACCTGGAGATCAAGATCCTGGAACTGCGCGAGATCACCAACTGGGAAAAGCCGATCTACGTCAAGGTGGGCGGCGCGCGGCCTTATTTCGACACCACCCTTGCAGTCAAGGCCGGGGCGGATGTGGTCGTTCTGGACGGGATGCAGGGCGGCACGGCGGCAACGCAGGACGTGTTCATCGAGCATGTGGGCCAGCCGACGCTGGCCTGTATCCGCGACGCGGTGCGCGCGCTTCAGGATCAGAACATGCACCGGGAGGTGCAACTGATCGTCTCGGGCGGCATCCGCACCGGCGCGGACGTGGCCAAGGCGCTGGCGCTTGGCGCTGATGCGGTCAGCATCGGCACGGCTGCGATGGTGGCGATGGGCGACAACGACCCGAAATTCGAGGAGGAATACCAGAAGCTCGGCAGCACCGCGGGCGCCTATGACGACTGGCACGAGGGCCGCGACCCCGCCGGGATCAGCACCCAGGACCCGGAGCTGGCCGCGAGGCTCGATCCCGTCGAGGCGGGGCGTCGCCTGCGCAATTACCTCAAGGTGATGACGCTTGAGGCGCAGACGCTGGCGCGGGCCTGTGGCAAGAACCATGTGCAGCACCTGGAGCCCGAGGACCTTGTGGCACTGACGCTGGAAGCGGCGGCGATGGCGCAGGTGCCGCTGGCCGGCACAAGCTGGTGGCCGGGCAAGCCGGGGACGACATTCTGAGCGCGACGTAAAAGACGGAACATAAAAATGGGGGCGGGGAAACCGCCCCCTTGAGTGCCAACAGGGAAAAGGAAGAAGGACCATGACAACAGATCTGGCCGCCTATGCCGCCGAGCGCGGCGTCAAATATTTCATGATTTCGTTCACCGATCTTTTCGGGGGCCAGCGCGCAAAGCTGGTGCCCGCGCAGGCGATTGCCGACATGCAGGCGGACGGGGCGGGTTTCGCCGGTTTCGCGACCTGGCTCGACATGACCCCGGCGCATCCCGACATGCTGGCGGTGCCCGACCCCGACAGTGTCACGCAGCTGCCCTGGAACCCCGAGGTGGCCTGGGTGGCCGCCAACCCGGTGATGGAGGGCGAGGATGTCGCGCAGGCACCGCGCAACGTGCTGCGCCGCCTGATCGAGGAAGCGGCGAGCGAGGGGCTTCATGTCAAGACCGGGGTCGAGGCCGAGTATTTCCTGCTGACGCCGGATGGCAATGCGCTGAGCGATCCCTATGACACGGCGGAAAAGCCCTGTTACGATCAGCAGGCCGTGATGCGCCGCTATGACGTGGTGCGCGAGATCTGCGACTACATGCTGGACCTGGGCTGGGGGCCGTATCAGAACGACCACGAGGACGCCAACGGCCAGTTCGAGATGAACTGGGAATTCGACGATGTGCTGGTCACCGCCGACCGGCATTCGTTCTTCAAGTTCATGACCAAGTCGATCGCCGAGAAACACGGCTTTCGTGCCACCTTCATGCCCAAACCCATTGAGGGGCTGACCGGCAATGGCGCGCATCTGCATATCTCGGTCTGGGATGCGCCGGGTGCCGATTCGAAGGTCAATGTGTTTGCCGATGACAATATGGAGTTGGGCCTATCGGAAAAGGGGCGCAATTTCCTTGGCGGGATCATGAAACATGCCACCGCCATGGCGGCGATCACCAACCCGACCGTCAACAGCTACAAGCGGATCAACGCGCCGCGGACCAGTTCGGGGGCGACATGGGCCCCCAACACGGTGACATGGACCTCCAACAACCGCACCCACATGGTGCGCGTGCCCGGACCGGGGCGTTTCGAGCTGCGCCTGCCCGATGGCGCGGCCAACCCTTATCTGTTGCAAGCGGTCACGCTTGCCGCCGGTCTGGACGGTGTGCGCACCAAGGCCGATCCCGGCAAGCGCCATGAGATCGACATGTATGCCGAGGGTCACAAGGTGCGCGGCGCGCCGCAGCTGCCGCTCAACATGCTGGATGCGATCCGCGCCTATGACCGCAACAAGGTTCTCAAGGCGGCGATGGGCGAAGAATTCTCGCAGGCCTTCATCAAGATGAAGACCAAGGAGTGGAATTCGTTCGTGTCCCATTTCAGCCGCTGGGAAAAAGAAAACACGCTCGATATCTGAGCGGGCCGCGCCCGTCGCGGCGCGGTGCCGGCGGACAGGACGGGACATGAGTATTTCAGGCAAGATGAAGCCCGGGGGCCTGCGCGATGACGGCACGGGCCTGTCCATCTGCGAAACCGGCCCGGAAGGGGGCGGCTGAAACCTTTTGCGATGCTGCGCGTTGGAATGACGGGTTGTGCGGCCGGTCTGCCGGGCAGTCCCGCCAGTGGCACTGCAAAAGGAGTTCGGATCATGAGACTAAGCCTGTTGTTCGCCTGCGCCTGCATGGCGGCATCCGCCGCAGGGGCCGAGAACCGCGCCGTTCTTCTGGGCGCGGGCAGCGATGCAAGCGATGAGACCGGAAGCGCGGGGATATCGGCTGCGGCCGAGGCGCTGGAGGGGGCCGCATTCAAGGTGGTTTCGGCTTTCGATTCCGAGATCGAGGCGTCGCGCGAATTGCTGGGCAGCCTGCTGAGCGAAGATGCGCCCGAGCGCAGCGTGATCCTGTTGAGCGGGCGGTTCGCCCATGCGGGCGGCGCGAGCTGGTATCTTCCCGGCGGGCTCGATGCGCCGTCGCTGACCGATGTGGATGGCGCCGCGCTGTCGCTGGGCATGGTGATGGAGATCGCGGCCCGCTCGCCGGGCGGGGCCGTGGTGTTGCTGGGGGCGCGGACGCATGACACGCCGGAGGATGAGCGCGTGGCGCTTGGCACGGGCGTGACGGCGGGTCTTGGCAGGCTCGAGCCGCCGCAGGGCGTCACGGTGATCACCGGCACGATACCCGATATCGCGGATTTCGCCGGAACGCGGCTGGTCGAGCGGGGGCGCAGCGTGCCCGAGATGCTCGAGGGGGCGTCGGCGCTGGATGCTTACGGGTTCCGCTCGCCGCTCGTGACCTTTCTGCCGCGCGAGGTGTCCGCCACGCCTGACGCGGGCGACGAATCGGCCGAGCGTGAGCGGGAGGCCTGGCAGGAGAGCCGGGAGGCCGACACGATCGAGGCCTACAGGGCCTATCTTGAGGAGTATCCCGACGGTGCCTTTGCCGATGAAGCGCGTGCGGCGATCGACGGTTTCGCGCGCGATCCCGAGCGGATAGAGGCGGCGCTTGACCTGAGTTCCGATGCGCGCCAGCGGATCCAGCGCGACCTCGTGCTGATGGGGTATGAGACGCGCGGTGTCGATGGCATTTTCGGCCCCGGATCGCGCAGCGCGATCAGGCGCTGGCAAGGCGAGAACGGGTTCGAGGCGACGGGTTTCCTGACCGCGGCGCAGATCAGCGATCTCGACCAGATGGCCGAGGCGCGGCGCGCCGAGCAGGCCGAGGAAGAGCGCCGGCAGGAACGTGAGCGTGAGCGCGCGGATCGCGCCTATTGGGAGGATATCGGGCGCGGACAGGACGAGGCGGGCTTGCGGGCCTATCTCGACCGTTACCCGGATGGCGCGTTTTCGGATGTCGCGCGGGCGCGTCTTGACGAGATCGAGGGCGCGAACGACCGCGCGGCGTGGGAGCGCGCCGAGGCGGAGGACACGCAAGCCGCCTATCGCCGGTATCTCGATGCGCATGAGGATGGCGCGTTTGCCGGGCGTGCCCGTGCGCGGCTCGAGGAACTGGTCGAAAGCGAAGCCGAGGCCGCCGACAAGGCCGCCTGGGAAGAGGCGCGCGAGGCCGATACCGCCCAGGCCTATGCGCGATACCTCGAAGATTTCCCGGAGGGGGCGTTTTCAGAGCGTGCGCGGCGGCGCCAGGCGGCGCTGACGGATGATGCGCCGGTCGATGATGGCGCCATATCCGAGGCGGAGGCGCGCCAGGCCGAGGCGGCGCTGGGGCTCAACCAGATTTCACGCAGCCTTGTCGAGGCGCAGTTGCTGGCGCAGGGGTTCAGCCCCGGACGCACGGAGGGGCAGTTCGATGGCAACACCCGCGCGGCGCTGGAGCGGTATCAGGAGGCGCGCGGGCTGCCGGTGACGGGCTATGTCGACCGCAAGACGCTGAACCGGATGATCGCGGACGGGCTGCCGCTGCCCCGCTGAGGGGGTGAGGCGCGTCTGGCGCAGGGCGCCCGCATCGGCGGGCGGCCTGGCCCTTGCGGGGCGCGTGACGGGTTCGGCTTCTGGAGGCGCTTCGCCAAGCCGCGAGAGGCCATGCGCATTTCCCTCGCAATGAAGGGGCTGCAAAGGCCGGAACGTCACCGCGCAGGCCTGGTTTGAGCTGCTCATCCGAATTCAGTGAAGATTACACGTTTGACACTCTCATGGACCGCAATCGCGCCGCGCTCGAGATCACCGGCAATACCACTGGCGGCCCCGTCGACGCGATTTTCGGCGGGGCCGGTCGCGATTGAAGTTGCCGCAGCGGACCCCGAGCTTTCCAAGCTGGTTCTGATCGGGGCGGGTTGCATGACGCAGCATGTCGGAACGCCTTGCAGCGTTGAATGCGAACCCTGAGAGCCTGTCTGCCGGGGCTTGTCGCGGTGGGCCTATCGCTTCAGATAGCGTTCCAGAACGATGGGCGGGATATGCCCGCGCAGCATCATGTCGGGCAGCACGTAAGATGGGGCCATGTCGATTTCGAGGGTTTCGGCCAGTGCCGCGTTGCGGGCGATATCAAGCAGGGTCACGCGCAGGTCGTGGGTCTGCGCCAGCGCGCGAAGATCCTCTTCGGCGCGGTTGCAATCGGGGCAGTCGGGCGCGGTGAAGAGCGCGATGCGCAGGGCGGCACCGGGCGGGCCGAAGCCGGGAAGGTCGGGGCCGAAAAGCGCCTGGTCACGTTCGGAGAGGCGCGCGAGATCCTGGTCGATGGCATCCTGGTAGACGCTGGTGACGGGCGGAGCGGACGGGGCGGGCGCATCCTGAAGGAGTTCGGGCAGCCCAAGGAGGGCCTCGCGGATCTGCTGATGAAAGATCGCGCGTTCTGCGGGCGAAAGGCGCGTGAAATCGGTTTCGGCCACCGCCGCGCCGGGCGAGAGCGCAAGCAGAAGGCCCGCCGCAAGCGGCAGGCCCCGAAACGCTATCTGCAACCGGCGGCGCGGCATCAGCCGCGGATGTCGGCGACGATCTGCTGCATCGCGTCGAGCGGCACATAGCCGCGCAGCATCTGGTCTTCCATCACGAAAGAGGGCGTGCCGGTGATGTTGAGCCGCTGGCCCAGCGCGCGGTTCTTGTTGATCACTTCGGTCACCGCCTCGCTGCCCATCTCGGCAGCGATCGCATCGGCATCGAGGCCAAAACCTTCGGCAAGGCGCGCGAGCGCGGGCTCTGTAATGTCGCCGCGGAAGGTCATCAGCGCGTCATGCACCTGCTTGTAGCCTTCGTCGCCCGCCACGTTCAGGGTTGCGATGGCAAAGCGCGAGGCAAGCACGGATTGTTCGCCCAGGATCGGGAATTCCTTGACGATGAGGCGGATATTGCCATCCGTCTCGATCAGGGACTCGACCTCGGGGAAGGCGCGTTTGCAGTAGCCGCAACGGTAATCCATGAACTCGACCAGCGTGATGTCGCCCTCGGGGTTGCCGCCGACCCAGGAATGGCCGTCATCGAAGAGCGCCCCGGCATTGGCCTTCACGAGGTCGCTGTCGCCGCGGGCCTGTTCCTCGGCCTGGCGCTTTTCGAGCACGGCGACCGCTTCCATGATGACTTCGGGGTTCTCAAGAAGGTAGGTGCGGATCTCGGCGCGGAAGGCGTCGCGTTCGGCGGCGCTCATGTCCTGAAGGTCGAAGGCCTGTGCGGGCATGGCCAAGGTGGCGGCCGTGAACAGCGCGCCCAGCGCTGTCAGCACGGTGGGAGGGGCGAATTTCATGGATGTCATCTCCGTTTGTTTTCAGCGGCTTTGGCGGCTGATAGCACATCCTGTGCACGCCGCCAGCCCGTAGAGCCGCGCGGCAAAAGGTCCGAGGCGCGTTGCGCGTGAATCCCGGCATCTTCGAGCCGTCCCATCATCGCGTAGCGTTCCGATGTCACCAGCGAGGCCATGCCGTTGTTGCCCTGACGGGCGTGGGTCGCGGCAAGGTCGCGCATGACGCGGGCGTCGCGCCCGTCGCGGGCGCGGGATTTCTCGAGATATTGCTGGGCCTCGGCCACCTTGCCTTCGGCCATGAGGGCGCGCCCGTAGGAGCCCAGGATCAGCGCGTGATCCGGCGCGAGGTTCACGGCGCGGCCATAGGCGGCGGTGGCGGCGCGGAAATTGCGGCTTTCCATCAGGATCTGGCCCTTGAGTTCATAGAGGAACGGGTCCTTGGGGCGCAGGGCGATGGCGCGGTCGATGGCGGCCACGGCCTTGGAGGTCTGCGAGCTGCGGTGGTGGGCGACGGCCTGGCGCATCAGTTTCACATCCTCGTAACCGGATTCCCCGGCCCGTGTCAGCGTCCATTTGGGCGAACGCTGAAAGGCCGAGAGCTTGCCCTTGGCGCGGGCGAACCAGTAGTCGGATTCGGGATTGGCGCGGGCCTTGTCGGCATGGGCGTCGGCGAGGCGCTTGATCACGCGGAAGCGGTCGGCCGAAAGCGGGTGCGTGCGCGCGTAGGGGTCCTGACGGTATTGCGACAGTGCCTCCTGGCCGCGGAAGATGTCCATCATCTCGACCGCGCCCTGCGGATCGACCCCGGCGGCGGCCAGGTAGCGAAGGCCGGACTGGTCGGCGGCGTTTTCCTCGGCGCGGGTATGGACGAAGAACAGCCGCTGCGCGGTGGTCTGCGCGCCAAGCGCGACGGCCCCCGCGGCTTCGCCCGCGCCTGCGGCGATGGCGGCGGCGGCGGCAAGCACCGACCCCAGACCGGCGGCGGTGCGGGCGTTGCGCATGTTGACCGGGCGGCGCACCAGGTGGCCATTGGTGATATGCGCCGCCTCATGGGCGATCACCGATTGCAGCATCGCGGCGTTCTTCATTTTCAGCATCAGGCCGGAATGGATGAAGATACTGTCGCGATCGACCACGAAGGCATTGAGATTGCGGTCGTCGATCAGCAGGATATCGACCCCCGTCGGGCTGAGGCCGGCGGCCTTGAGCACCGGCGCGGCCAGTTGCTTGAGCGCGTATTCGATATCCGGGTCGCGCAGCAGCGTGAGCGCACGCGCCGGGCTGGCGAGCGTCGTGGCGGTCAGGGCGAAGAGCCCGAGAAAGAGGCCGAGGGCGCGGAGAAGCTGCATTGACGGCGGGGCCTGTTCCAAGTGAAAGCTGGGCGTGACGGTGCCACTTTAGGAAGAAAGACATGCGGAACTCAACCCGGTCGAAGGTCGATCCCTTCATTGTGATGGACGTGATGGAAGCGGCGCGCAGTGCCGAAGCCGAGGGGCGCCACATCATCCACATGGAAGTGGGCCAGCCCGGCACCGCCGCGCCCGAGGGGGCACGCGCCGCGCTGACCCGTGCCATGCGTGAGGATGCGATGGGCTATACTGTGGCGCTTGGCCTGCCGGCGCTGCGCCAGCGCATCGCGCGGCTTTACGGGGAATGGTATGGCGTCGATCTCGATCCGGGGCGGGTCGTGATCACGCCGGGATCGTCGGGGGCGTTCATCCTGGCGTTCACGGCGCTGTTCGATGCGGGCGACCGGGTGGGAATCGGGGCGCCGGGCTATCCGAGCTATCGCCAGATCCTGCGCGCGCTCGACCTTGTGCCGGTGGATATCGAGACGGCGGCGGAAAACCGCCTGCAGCCGGTGCCGGGTGACCTGAAGGGGCGCGACCTCAAGGGGTTGATGGTGGCAAGCCCGGCCAATCCTTCGGGCACGATGCTGGGGCGCGCCGAGCTGGCGGACCTGATGGAGGCGGCGGCGGCGGAGGGCGCGAGCTTCATCAGCGACGAGATCTATCACGGGATCGAATACGAGGCGAAGGCCGTGAGCGCGCTGGAACTGAGCGACGAGACCTATGTGATCAACTCGTTCTCGAAATATTTCAGCATGACCGGCTGGCGGGTGGGCTGGATGGTGGTGCCAGGCGATCATGTGCGGGTGATCGAGCGGCTGGCGCAGAACCTGTTCATCTGCCCGCCCCATGCGAGTCAGGTGGCCGCATTGGCGGCGATGGAGTGCGGCGAGGAGCTGGAGGCCAACATGGCGGTCTATCGGCGCAACCGGGCGCTGATGCTGGAAGGGTTGCCCAAGGCCGGGTTCGACCGGATCGCGCCGCCTGACGGTGCCTTCTACGTCTATGCCGATGTCAGCCATATCACCGATGACAGCCGGGCCTTTGCCGCTGAAATCCTTGAAAAGGCCGGCGTGGCGGTGACGCCGGGGCTGGATTTCGATCCGGTGCGCGGGGGCGGGACGATCCGGTTCTCCTATGCGCGCGCCACGGCCGATATCGAGGAGGGGCTGGAGCGGCTGCGCCGTTTCATGGCGGCGCGCGGCGCGCTCTGAGCCGGGACGGCGCGCGCGGGGCGCGGTGGGAAGGGGGGCGTTGCCCCCGTCGCAGCGGGGCTGCGACTCCCCCAAGGTATTTTCAGCCAGATGAAGTCGGGGGCTGTGCAACCGGCGCGCCGGTCGTGTAGTCTTGCGCGCAAAGACGACCGGTTGTGCGGCGGGTGAGCGGATGATCAGGATAGTGTTGGCGGGGCTTCTTGGCCTTTGGGCCGGGTTGGCGATGGCGCAGGCGCGTGATTTCAGCGGCCTGGCGCGGGTGGACATGCAGGCGAGCGAGGTCAGGGCAGGCGAGGGCGGCGTGGTGATCGCCCTTGGTCTGAGCCAGGGCGTACCCTACCGGATCTTCACGCTGGATGCGCCCGAGCGACTGGTTCTCGATTTCAGGGAAGTGGATTGGAGCGGGGTCGAGCCGGGCGCGCTGATCGCGGGCGCGGCGGTGAAGGATGTGCGGGTCGGGGGATTCCGGCCCGGATGGTCGCGCATGGTGGTCGATCTGGCCGGACCGATGGCAGTCACGCGCGCGGGCATGAAGATCGACGACCTGAGTGGCGCGGCGCGCCTTGAGGTGGTGCTGAACCCGGTCTCGGCAGAAGCATTCGCGGCGGGTGCGGGTGCGCCGGCACTGCCGGGATGGGAGGCGCCGGGGCGCGGGCTCAAGTCCGAGAAGCGTCCGCGCCAGCGCGGCGAGGCGCCGCTGGTCGTGGTGCTCGATCCGGGGCATGGCGGGATCGATCCGGGGGCCGAGGTGGATGGCATGGCCGAAAAGGACATGATGCTGATCTTCGCACTGGAGCTGAAGGAAGAGCTGGTGCGTGCGGGCGGGTTCGACGTGGTGCTGACGCGGGAGGATGACAGTTTCGTCTCGCTGGAGCGGCGGGTGGCGATTGCTCACCGGATGGGAGCGGACCTGTTCCTTTCGCTGCATGCGGATGCGCTCAGCGAGGGGCGGGCGCATGGCGCCACGGTCTATACCCTGTTCGACAGCGCCAGCGACGAGGCCAGCGCCGCGCTGGCGGAGCGCCATAACCGCGCCGACATGCTGGCGGGAATCGACCTGAGCGGCAAGGACGACGTGGTGGCGGATGTGCTGATGGACCTCGCGCGGATGGAAACCCAGCCCCGCGCCGAGCGGCTGGCGGACGAGATCCGCGCGGCGATCGCGGCCAGGGGCCTGCCGCTGCATTCGCGGCCGCTGCGCCATGCCGGGTTCTCGGTGCTGAAATCGCCGGACATACCATCGGTGTTGCTGGAGCTTGGTTTCATGTCCAGCCCGCGCGACCTGGCCAACCTGGCCGATCCGTCGTGGCGCGCCGGCATGGCGGAGGCGCTGCGCGAGGGGCTCGACACCTGGCGCGATGCGGATGCGGCCGCCGCCGACCTGGTGCGGCAATGAAAAGAGCGGCGCCCCGCGCGTCCGGAAGATGTGTTTTGACGGCCTGCGGCGGGATGCCTATATGGTGCGGTGAAACCGAGCGGGGGCGGCTGTGCTCAGAGCGATAGGAACTTTTTTCGGCACGATCTTCAGCCTGGTCACCCTGGGCCTGATGCTGATCGCATTGAGCATTGGCGCGGTGCTGCACATCTATGGGCGCGACCTGCCGAGCCACGAGTCGCTGGCCAATTACAAGCCGCCGACGATCAGCCGGATCTATTCCGGCGAGGGGCGGATCATCGACGAGTTCTCGCGCGAACGGCGCCTGTTCACCCCGGCCGAGGATATTCCGGTGCTGGTCAAGCAGGCCTTCATCAGCGCAGAGGACAAGAATTTCTATCAGCATGGCGGCTATGACGCGCGCGGCATCGCCGCAGCGATCTTCGAGGCGGTCCGCTCGCGCGGGGAAACCGTGCGCGGGGCCTCGACCATCACCCAGCAGGTGATGAAGAATTTCCTGCTGTCGGGCGACCGGCGCATCGAGCGCAAGATCAAGGAGATCATCCTGGCGACGCGGATCGAGGAGACGCTGAGCAAGGAGCGGATCCTGGAACTGTATCTCAACGAGATCTTCCTTGGTCAGAATTCCTATGGCGTGACGGCGGCGGCGCAGACCTATTTCAACAAGTCGCTGCGCGAACTGGCACCCCACGAGGCGGCGTTCCTCGCGTCGATGCCCAAGGCGCCGTCGGATTTCCACCCGGTGCGCAATGCCGAGCGCCTTCTTCAGCGGCGCAATTTCGTGCTGCGCGAGATGAATGAGAACGGATATCTGGACGACGCCACGTATGAGGCCGAGGTGGCCGCGCCGCTGCGTTCGGTGCAGAATGGCGATTTCGAGCCCTACAGCGCCGAGCTGCCGCCGCGCGACTATTTCACTGACGAGATCCGCCGTCAGCTGAGCGAGGATTTCGGCGAGGGCGAATTCTTTGGCGGCGGGCTGAGCGTGCGCGCCACCATCGACCCCGAGATGCAGGCCGAGGCGGCGGTCGCACTGCGCCGGCAGCTGGAACAATATGACCGCGCGCGCGGCAAGTGGCGCGGCACCGGGATCGTGCTGCCCGAAGATGTGCTGGAGGGCGGCGAGGAGGCCTGGCGCGAAGCGCTGGCGCAGGCCGGTGTGGCGCGGGATATCGAGCTGGACGGAACATGGTACCCGGCGGTGATTCTTGAGATCGAAGATCAGCAGATGCGTCTTGGCATCGAGGGTGTCGCGCCCGACGCGGATGCGCCGCATGTGGTGCCGCGCGCCGATATCGGCTGGCTGCCGGGCAATTTCCAGGAGACGTTCGAGCGTGGCGAGGTCGTCTATGTCCGCAGGATGACGCGCGACGAGGATGGTACCTTCTTGCGCTGGACCCTGCGCCAGGTGCCCGAGGTCGAGGGCGGCTTCGTGGCGATGGACGTGCATACCGGGCGGGTCCTGGCGATGCAGGGCGGGTTTTCCTATCAGCATTCGGTGTTCAACCGCGCGACCCAGGCCAAGCGCCAGCCGGGGTCGAGCTTCAAGCCGTTCGTCTATGCCGCCGCGCTGGACAGCGGTTACAGCCCGGCCACCATCGTCATCGACGCGCCGATCGAGATCGATACGCCGCAGGGGCTGTGGCGGCCGCGCAATTCGTCGAACAAGTTCTACGGGCCGACGCCGCTGCGCACCGGGGTCGAGCAGTCACGGAACCTGATGACCATCCGTCTTGCGCAGGAAGTGGGCATGGATGTTGTCGCCCGTTACGCCGAGCGTTTCGGGGTCTATGACAACATGGGCCAGTTCCTGGCCAACTCGCTGGGCTCGGAGGAAACCACGCTTTACAACATGGTGGCGGCCTATTCGATGTTCGCCAATGGCGGTGAGCGGGTCGAGCCGACACTGGTCGACCGTGTCCAGGACCGCGACGGGCGCACCGTCTACAAGCATGATCCGCGCGACTGCGTGGATTGCGGCGATGAAGCCATCCCCGAGACCCGCGGCCCGCGCATCGTGTCGAACCGCGAGCGGGTGATCGATGCGATCACGGCCTATCAGCTGACCTCGATGATGAAGGGCGTGGTCGATCGCGGCACGGCATCGGGGGCGATCAACCTGCCGGTGCCGGTGGCGGGCAAGACCGGGACCACCAATGATGCGCGCGACGTCTGGTTCGTCGGTTTCACCAGCAATATCGCCGCGGGCTGCTATATCGGTTACGACCAGCCGCGCGGCCTTGGCCGCGGCGCCTATGGCGCCTCGATGTGCGGGCCGGTCTTCCAGGAGTTCATGAGCGAGGCGATCAAGAAATACGGCGGCGGCCCGTTCGAGGTTCCGCCGGGCGGGCATTTCATCAAGATCGACCGTTATACCGGCGCGCGGCTGGCGGACGATTCGCAGGGTGAGTTCGTGGTGGCCGAGTATTTCCGTGACGGCGAGGAGCCGATCTTTGGCTTCAGCGTCTCGGGCGGCTTTGCGATGGGAACCGATCTGGAGCTGTTCGAGCGCGGCGAGAGCGAGCAGGTCAAGGAGGTCACCACGTCGACCGGGCGCACCGGGCAGGTCGGGGGCAAGGCCAGCTTCGGCTCGATGAGTTCGGGCGGGCTTTACTGATAGCCGGGTGATCTTGCCGGGGCCTCGTGGCTGCGCTATCACCGGCATCCGAGCCAGATCAGGGACATATCCATGCGCGCCGAAATCCAGACCGTCGTTTCCGAGATCGAGAATTCGCTGGAGCTGTTGCGTCAGCGGATGGGATGGGAGACCGCGCAGCACCGGCTCGAGGAGTTCAACGCGCGCGTCGAGGACCCGAACCTTTGGGACGATCCGGCCAAGGCGCAGAAGCTGATGCGCGACCGGCAGGCGCTGGTCGATGCGATCGAGACACATGACTCGATCAGCCGCGACATGCGCGACAATATCGAGCTGATCGAACTGGGCGAGATGGAGGGCGACAGCGAGGTGATCGGCGAGGCCGAGACCACGCTCAAGGCGCTTGCCCGCAAGGCGGCCGCCAAGGAGCTGGAGGCGCTGCTGGATGGCGAGGCCGACGGCAATGACACCTTCCTCGAGATCAACGCCGGGGCCGGTGGCACCGAAAGCTGCGACTGGGCCGCGATGCTGGCGCGGATGTATGTGCGGTGGGCCGAAAGCCACGGCTACACCGTCGAGTTGCAATCCGAAAGCTCGGGCGATGAGGCGGGGATCAAATCGGCCGCCTACAAGATCAGCGGGCATAACGCCTATGGCTGGCTCAAGTCGGAATCCGGCGTGCATCGCCTGGTGCGGATCTCGCCGTTCGATTCGGCGGCCAAGCGGCATACGTCGTTCTGCTCGGTCTGGGTCTATCCGGTGGTGGATGACAATATCGAGATCGAGGTGAACCCGTCCGATATCCGGGTGGACACCTATCGCAGTTCGGGCGCGGGCGGGCAGCATGTGAACAAGACCGACTCGGCGGTGCGGATCACCCACCATCCGACCGGCATCGTGGTCACCAGTTCCGAGAAATCCCAGCACCAGAACCGCGATATCGCGATGAAGGCGCTGAAATCGCGGCTTTACCAGCTGGAGCTGGACAAGCGCAATGAGGCCATTGCCGAGGCCCACGAAGCCAAGGGCGATGCCGGGTGGGGCAACCAGATCCGCTCTTATGTGCTGCAACCCTACCAGATGGTGAAGGATCTGCGCACCGGGGTCGAGACCAGCGACACCAAGGGCGTTCTGGATGGCGATCTCGATCAGTTCATGGCCGCGACGCTGGCGATGAACGTGAGTGGCAAGTCGCGGGCCGAGGCGCAGGGCGAGGCGTGAGGCGCCGGTGGGGGTTTTGCACCCCCACACCCCCGCAGAGTATTGTCGGCAAGATGAAGCAGGGCGCCCGCAGCCGGTCGCCGGGGCGGGAGGAAAGACATGGATGAGGTTCTGACCCTTTCGGCGCGCGCGCAGGCGGCGCGGATCGCGGGCGGTGAATTGAGCGCCGAGGCACTGATGCGCGCCACACTGGAGCGGGTGCGGGAGGTGAACGGCGCGCTCAATGCCATCGTGTCGCTGCGCGATGAGGCGGATCTGCTGGAGGAGGCGCGCAGGGCCGACGCGGAACCGGCGCGCGGTGCGCTGCACGGGTTGCCCGTGGCGGTGAAGGATCTGTCGAACGTGGCCGGATTGCCGACTTCGAAGGGGTCGCCTGCGCTCGCGGGCCAGATCGCGGCGAGCGACGACCTTCATGTGGCGCGGATGCGCGCCGCCGGGGCGATCGTGATCGGAAAAACCAACACGCCGGAATTCGGGCTGGGCAGCCATACCTTCAACCCGGTGCATGGCGTGACCTGCAACCCCTATGACAAGACGCGCAGCTGTGGTGGCTCGTCGGGGGGTGCGGCGGTGGCGCTGGCGGCGCGGATGCTGTCGATCGCGGATGGATCGGACATGATGGGCAGCCTGCGCAATCCGGCGGGCTGGAACAATGTCTACGGGATGCGCCCGAGCTGGGGATTGGTGCCGGCCGAGCCGGCGGGGGATACGTTCCTGCACCAGCTGTCGACGCTGGGGCCGATGGCGCGCGATCCCGGCGATCTGGCGCTTCTGCTCGGTGTGATGGCGGGGCCGGATGCGCGCCAGACGCACGGGGTGGCGGCACCGGATCTGACCCAGGATCCTGCCGCGAAGATCGCGGGGCGGCGGATCGGCTGGCTGGGCGATTGGGGCGGGGCCTTTGCGATGGAGGCGGGTATCATGGACCTGGGCCGCGCGGCCTGCGCGGTGTTCGAGGAACTGGGCTGCATCGTCGAGGACGTGGCGCCGCCGTTCAGCCGCGATGCGCTTTGGGAGAGCTGGACCGCTCTCAGAAGCTGGTCAGTGGCCTGTAACCTGTCGCCGCTGCTGGAATCGCCCGAGACACGGGACCGCCTGAAGCCCGATGCCATATGGGAGATCGAGCGCGGACGCGCGATGAGCGGCCTGGATGTGCACCGCGCCAGCGTGATCCGGTCGCAATGGTTCACGCGCGCCGCCGAACTGTTCGACCGGTATGACGCGCTGGTGATGCCGACGGCGCAGGTCTGGCCGTTTCCGCTTGAATGGGCGTGGCCACGCGAGATCGCGGGGCAGGCGATGGACAGCTACCACCGCTGGATGGAAGTGGTGGTGCCCGCGAGCCTGGCGGGCCTGCCCGCGTTGGCGGTTCCGGCGGGCTTTGGCGCCGGCGGGCTGCCGATGGGCGTGCAACTGATCGGGCGGCGCGGCGCGGATCGCGGGCTTCTGGATCTGGGGCAGGCCTATCACGAAGCGACGCGCTGGCCCGAGCGAAACCCGGTCGAAAGCTGATCACGAAATGCATCTTTGCGCAGCGCGCGGGCTTGGCTAGGCTCGCGTCAGCAGGAGGAGTGCGAGTGATGGATGAAAGCAAGCCGCTTGGCGTGCCAGAGCTGGGACCGGTGACATTCGCGATGCTGGGGGAGGCGCTCAGGCGTGGCTGGGAGGACATGCGGCGCGCGCCGGGCTATGCCGTGATCTTTGCCGGTGTCTATGTGATGATCGGCTGGATCATGGCATGGGTTACCTGGGTGACCGGGCAGAGCTATTGGCTGATCTTCGCTGCGGTCAGTTTCCCGTTGATCGGACCTTTTGCGGCGGTGGGTTTCTACGAGGTGAGCCATCGGCGGGAAATGGGCGCGCCGCTGGAGCCGGGGGCGATCTTCGGGGTGGTCCTGACACAGAGCCGGCGGCAATTGCCGTCGATCTGCGCGGTGATCGTCTTGTTGTTCCTGTTCTGGTTCTTTCTGGCGCATATGATCTTTGCGCTGTTCATGGGGTTTTCGACCATGACCAACGTGTCGAGCTCGTTCGAGGTTCTCATGACCCGCGAGGGGCTAAGCATGCTGGGGTTCGGGACCCTGGTGGGGGCGGCTTTCGCGCTGTTGCTCTACATGATCACGGTGGTGTCGCTGCCTCTGTTGCTGGATCGGGAGGTGGACTTCGTGACCGCCATGATCAGCAGTTTCCAGACAGTGATGGGGAGCCCGCTGCCGATGCTGGCCTGGGCGGCCTTCATCGCGGCGCTGACATTCGTCGCGCTGATACCGGGGTTCCTTGGTCTGTTCATCACCCTGCCGCTTCTGGGGCATGCCACGTGGCATCTTTACCGTCAGATTTGCAAGGCGGGGGGCACCTGCTAAGGTGCAAGGCCTGCCTCTGATGGCGCGCGGAAGATGAGGGTCGGACATGGCGGATACGCAATTCTGGGACCGGGTCGCAAGGCGTTACGCGGCGCGCCCCATCGGCAATATGGCGGCCTATGAAACCACGCTGGCGCGCACGCGCGCCTGGCTGCGCGAAGAGGACAGGGTGCTGGAGCTGGGTTGCGGCACCGGCAGCACGGCATTGTTGCTGGCGCCGGATGTCGGGCATCTGATCGCCAGCGACCTTTCGGGCGGGATGATCGCGGTCGCAGATGAGAAGCTGGCCGATTTCGAGGGTGACAACCTGGAGTTCCGCCAGAGCGATGCGTTTGACGAGGGCTTTGGGCCGGGCAGTTTCGATGCGGTGCTGGCCTTCAATTTCCTGCATCTGCTGGATGACATGAACCCGACGCTGGCGCGGGTGCAGGCGCTGTTGAAACCCGGAGGGCTGTTCATCAGCAAGACGATCTGCCTTGGGCGTCACGCCTGGCATTTCAGGGCGCTGATCGGGGTGATGCGCCTGTTGGGCAAGGCGCCGCCTTTCTTGCAGTTCATCGGCCCGGAGGATGTTCAGGGCGCGATGCGCGCGGCCGGGTTCGTGATCGAGGAAACCGGCGATTACCCGGCGCGTCCGCGCGCGCATTTCATCGTCGCGCGCAAACCGGCCGATGCGGCGGCAAGCTGACGATCAGCGCGGCCCGTCGCGGTAGTGGCGCAGCACGAACAGGCGGATCGCCGATGCGAGGCCCGTATCCACACCGCGCGCCGCGTCGATTTCGGCGGCGAGCGCGTTGAGGGGCTGACCGCGCGCAGCGGCGATGGCGCGAAAGGCCTGCCAGAACTCGTCTTCGAGCGACACGCTGGTGCGATGACCATGCAGGGTCAGCGAGTGTTTCACCGGGCGGGCATTGACGGGATGCGACATCATCTGGCGTTTCGCGCTGGCGTCATTCGTCGTCGTCGCGCCTGTGGGCCTCGTGATCCTGAAGCGCCTTGTCGCTGCGCGCCGCATCGAGCGCGCGGTCGGCCTTGCTGCGGCCATGACGGGCGGCGTTCTGATCGGCCTGCTCTCGCTTGGCGGCGCGGGCGCGTTGCTTGCGGACCTTGTTGAGGTTGATGACCTTGCTCATGGGGCCAAGCATACCGGCTTGGCGCCGTTCGTCCACAGGTTTGAGAGGCGAGGGCGGGCCGCTCCGAAGGGCGGCCCGCCGTTTCGATGGCGTATCAGTCGCGCGGGCCGATCATCTGTTCGGGGCGCACGACGCGCTCAAAGGTCTCTTCGTCGACGAAGCCGAGGCTGATCGCCTCTTCCTTGAGGGTGGTGCCGTTCCTGTGCGCGGTCTTGGCGACCTTGGTGGCGTTGTCATAGCCGATTTCGGGCGCAAGGGCCGTTACCAGCATCAGGGACTCGCGCATCAGCTTGCCGATGCGGTCCTCGTTGGCCTCGATCCCGTTCAGCATCCTTTCGGTGAAGCTGTCGGTCGCGTCGCCCAGAAGCTGGATCGACTGCAGGAGGTTGTAGGACATCATCGGGTTGTAGACATTGAGTTCGAAATGCCCCTGTGAGCCGGCGAACTTGATGGCGGCGTCGTTGCCCATGACATGGGCGGCCACCTGGGTCAGGGCCTCGGCCTGGGTTGGGTTCACCTTGCCGGGCATGATCGAGGAACCGGGTTCGTTCTCGGGCAGGATCAGCTCGCCAAGGCCCGAGCGCGGGCCGGAACCCAGAAAGCGGATGTCGTTGGCGATCTTGTAGCAGGAGCCGGCCACGGTCGCCAAAGCGCCGGACATGAACACCATCGCATCATGGGCGGCGAGGGATTCGAACTTGTTGGGTGCGGTGACGAAGGGCAGGCCGGTGATCTCGGCCATGTTGGCGGCGACGGTTTCGCCCCAGCCCTTGCGGGTGTTGAGCCCGGTGCCGACGGCGGTGCCGCCCTGTGCCAGTTCGTAGATGCCGGGCAGGGCGGCGTTGACGCGCGCGATGCCCTGGCGGATCTGCTGGGCATAGCCCGAGAATTCCTGTCCCAGCGTCAGCGGCGTGGCGTCCTGCGTATGGGTGCGGCCGATCTTGATGATGTCCTTGAACTGCTCTTGCTTGGCCTCGAGCCCGCGGAGCAGTTTTTCAAGGCCGGGCATCAGCACGTCGCGCAGGCTCATGGCGGTGGCGATATGCATCGCGGTGGGGAAGGTGTCGTTCGAGCTTTGCCCCATGTTGCAGTGATCGTTGGGATGGACCGGATCCTTGGAGCCGATCTTGCCGCCGAGGATTTCGATGGCGCGGTTGGCGATCACCTCGTTGGCGTTCATGTTCGACTGGGTGCCGCTGCCGGTCTGCCAGACCACGAGGGGGAAGTTGTCGTCGAACTTGCCGTCGATCACCTCGCCTGCGGCGGCGATGATGGCGTCGGCCAGTTTCGGATCGAGCGCGCCGCTTTCCTTGTTGGCCTGCGCGCAGGCCTTCTTGATGACGCCGAGCGCGCGCACGATGGCGACGGGCTGGGTTTCCCAGCCGATGGGGAAGTTCATGATCGAGCGCTGTGTTTGCGCGCCCCAGTATTTATTGGTCGGAACCTCGAGCGGGCCGAAGCTGTCGGTTTCGGTGCGGGTGGCGGTCATGGATGGATCTCCCTCGCGAAAAAGGCCGCCCCTCTCATAGCGGACGGGGCGGAAAGATCAATGATGTATGCAATGGAATACCGCCAACGGTCCGGCGGCGCGCCGGGATCAGTAAAAGACGGTGCTATTTGCGGAAACTGTCGAGGCTGACCACGTCGGCCTGGCCATTGGTGGGGGCGGCGGTGTCGTGCTCGTCTTCATCGAAATCGGGATCGTCATCGGCGTCGCCCTCGAGCCCGTCGTCGTCATCCTGCGAATCGAACCGCAGACCGAATTCGACCGACGGATCGACGAAGGTCTTGATCGCGTCGTAGGGGATATAGAGCGTCTCGGGCGCGTCGCCGAAATTGAGGGTGATCGAGAAGCCGTCAACGGTCACGTCGAGATCATCGAACCAGTGCTGCATCACGACCGTCATTTCCGAAGGATAGCGTTCCTTCAGCCAGTCGGCGAGGCGTGCGTCGGGATGGGTCGTATCGAAGGTGATGAAGAAATGATGCGCGCCCGGAAGGCCGTTATCCTGCACGCCGACAAGGACGCGCTGAATCAACCCGCGCATCGCTTCGTGCATCAGTTTTCCATAATCGATCGATCGAGACATCTGTTTCCCGAACCTCCTGAATTTCAGCATAAGGGATTCGAACCAAAACGAAAGGCCCTCTTGCGCGGTTTCACCCCAGAAGATGCAAGCCGCCCGCTGCCGCCGCCATCAGGGCCAGACCGACGATCATGGGCAGGCGCAGGACCAGAAGAAAGACACCCGCGAGCACCACCAGGGCGGCGTTGAGCGGCAAAAAGCCGGCAAGGTCGGGGCGCGGCCCGATGGGGGTGCGCACGACCGTGTCGAACAGCACATGCAGCGCGAACCAGACCGAAAGATTGAGGATCACGCCGGTTACCGCCGCCGATATCCCCGAAAGCGCGCCCTTGAGGCG
>Ga0209344_10001972_pt1 | contig 24332 bp, 23 predicted proteins | sample Cruoilmetagenom6_FD_187293 | JGI IMG/M metagenome (GOLD analysis project Ga0209344, IMG submission 187293) | Oil polluted marine microbial communities from Coal Oil Point, Santa Barbara, California, USA - Santa Barbara Oil Seep Sample 6 (SPAdes)... | ecosystem: Environmental > Aquatic > Marine... | reverse complement strand
CGGATATCCAGCATAGAAACGGCACTGCTGGAACGCGCCCATGCCATGGCCGAAGCCAATGTGCTGAAATCAGAATTCATGGCTGGGGTCAGCCACGAAATCCGCACGCCCTTGAACGCCATCGTCGGCTTCGCCTCGATCCTCACCGACAGCTATTTCGGCGACCTCAACAGCCGCCAGTCCGAATACAGCCGCGGCATTTTGGAAAGCGCCGAAGAACTGATCAGCATCATCGACAACATGCTCGACCTGGCATCCGTCGAAGCAGGCTTGATGACCTTGGAACTCGATACCGTCGATGTGAACCGCTTGCTGGTCACGGCGATGAATTTGGTGCGCGAACGCGCCAAGCGCAAAGAGGTCGAGATCGAATTCGACAGCCCCGCCGACATCGGCTGGGTGGTGGCCGACGGCAAACGCCTCAAGCAAGTGCTGTTCACGCTGCTGTCCAGCGCGGTGTCCAACACCCCGCCGGGCGGTCAAGTTCTGATGACTGCGCGTCGCGAAGGCGGTGACGTGGTGTTTCGCGTCACCGATGGCGGCACTGGCCTCAAAGAAGACCAAGTCCCGCCGGGTCTGGCGCTGATCGCACGTTTTATAGAACTTCACAACGGTGAGGTCGAACTGACCAACCGTCCTGGTCGCGGCACCACGGTCGCATGCCACCTGCCGGCCGAATCGAACGAAGACAGCCTGCGTCAGCCCGATCTGTTTTCAGGATTCGTTGATCGCACCGAATAATTTAGGTCAACACCGCTTAGCTCAACACTGGCACGACCACCGACCGGGCGCGCTCGACAAAATCATCTTTTTGCCCAACAGGGGCCACGTAGTGGATGATGTCGGCGGCGGTCTGCCAATCGGTTTTCATAGCGATCACCCAAGCCGCCAGATAATGCGACGCCAAGCATCCGCCCGCCGAAGCGACGTTTCCTTCGACATGAAGCGGCTGGTCGCTGATGTTCAAGCCCGCTTCGGCCAAATGAGGAGCAGTCATGGTGTCCGTGGAAAGCGTCCCGCGAGCAAGGCCAAATCGATGCAGAAACAAAGCGCCAGAGCATTGCGCACCAATGAGCTGACGTCCTGGGTCCAATGAAAATCGTGCACAAAATTCGCGGTCATTGGCATATTCAGCGGTTTTCATGCCGCTGCCAAACAGCACGATGTCGGCCTCATTGGCGTACTCAATCCGTTGCTGAGCTTCAATACGAACCCCGTTCATCGAGGTGACGCTGTCGCTGGGGCAACAGATTTGAACCGTCCAATCAGCAAGCGGTACTCGATTGAGGATCGCCAACGCGACGAAACTGTCCAGTTCGTTGAAGGCTTCCAATGTGACGATGGCGATCTTCATGCCTTATGGCCCTTTATGCACAAATGTTAATTTGAAACAGCAGCCCTGGCGCCCCGGCAATCCAGCGCGGCGAAATAGCGTGACATGGCGTCGATATCGACGATCTTCATGCGGGCGACTTTGGCTTCCATAATCGGATGGCTGCGCCACGCTTCGCCTTCACGCGGCTGGGCACCCCAGGCAGTTTCACGGATCAGCAGCAACTGGCGGCGCAAATACGCCCGGTGCTGGCCAGCCAGATTGGGCACCTGATTTTGCAATCCGATCCCGTCAGCTCCATGACATACGACGCATGTCTCAGCTGCAGCTGGGCGTGTCGGCGGGTTGCTGCGCTCTGCTTTGGCTGCCCCGCCATCACAAACCAATTTGGAAACGGCGTCGGCAAGCGGCGCAATCAGCTGATCAGGCAAACCCGCCGCCATGTGTTCCATCACGGGATCGTTGCGCACAGGTATGGCGGCGTCTTTTGCGCCATTGTCCACATCCCCATCGCGATCTTGAGAGCCTTGGGGGGCGGAGTTTTTAAACGCCACGAGTTGACGGCGGATGTATTCACTTTTTTGACCTGCGATGGTTGGGCGCGTTGGGATCACGCTCACCCCGCCCACGCCGTGACACTGATAACAATTTTGCAGTGCGTCTTTTACTTGAGCGTTCAAGCTTGCGGGCGCGGTATTTTGCGCACGGACGGACGAGCCCACCGTCAAAATCAAACTCAGCGCAACAAAAACGCTCAATGGGGCCCGACTGCTCATCAATGGTTCTCTTTACTCAGCTTGCCGCACCCGGAACGCCTGAAGACGTGGAGTGTTCAAAATGATAGGCCTCATCCGGATGGACATGGTCGCGCGCACTGTGCGCGGCGAGTGCGGCTTCGGAAAAGCCCACCAAAATCAACTTCAACTTGCCCGGATAGGTGATGATGTCGCCTGCGCCGAAAATGCCTAAGCGCCCCGCACTCATGTCTGACGGATCGACGGTGATGTGGTTGTGTTCGATGCTTAAGCCCCAATCCGCAATGGGTCCGATGTTTTGAGACAAGCCGAAAAACGGCAGCAGCACGTCGGCGTCGAGCGTGCGCGCATTGCCGTCCAAATCGGCGACGTTCACCGCCGTCAAGCCATCCGAACCGCCCTCAAGTCCCGCCAGTTGATACGGCACCACCAGTTCGACATTGCCGCTTTCAGCCAAATCCTGCATGCGCTTGACCATGTCGGGCGCGGCGCGGAATTTGGGGCGGCGGTGTACAACCTTGATGCTTTCGGCGACTTCGGACAACGACACCGCCCAATCGACGGCGGAATCGCCGCCACCCGCAATGACGACTTTTTTGCCGCGAAAATCTTCGCGCCGCTTAACCAGATAGTTCACGCCTTGCCCCGGACCCATGCCCTCAAAATCCTGAATGCCGTCAAGCGGCGGGCGGTTGGGGCCAAACGCGCCGACGCCGGCGGCGATAATCACCGCGGCTGTATCGATCTGAACGCCTTTGGTGGTGGTCAGTAACAAGCGTCCGTCGTCTTGCTCATCCACAGCGGTGACTTGCTGAGACAAGTGATACGTGGGGCTAAAGGGAGCGGCTTGCGCTTCCAACATGGAAATCAGCTCGCCAGCCAAGATTTCCGGGTGTCCGGGGATATCGTAAATGGGTTTTTCCGGATACAGCGCCGATAATTGCCCACCCACATCGTCCAACGCGTCGATCACGTGACAGTTGAGCTTCAACATGCCGCATTGAAATACGGCGAACAGCCCCACGGGGCCTGCGCCAATGATTGCGACGTCGGTGGTGATCGGTGCGTTGGCCATGACTTCTCTCAATGTTTGAGCATTAAACTGGTATTGCGAATCCTATTGGGTTTATATCAGGTTCACACGCAATTTTGAGCGAAAAAGTCCCCTCCAAGGACCCGACGACGTATGATAGGGACCCATGAGCAACGTCAATGAAACCGTCACCATCGAACTGGCCGGACTGAAAGCAACAAATGAGCTGGCGCAAAATCTGGCGCGGGTCGCTAAACCCGGCGACGTAATCGCGCTCAGCGGCGATTTGGGCGCAGGCAAAACCGCGTTCGCGCGCGCCTTCATCCGCGCCCTAACCGACGCTGACGAAGACGTGCCGAGCCCCACATTCACCTTGGTCCAAACTTACGAAGGTGAAAAAGTCGACATCTGGCATTTCGACCTGTATCGCCTGCAACATGCAGAAGAGGTGTTTGAGCTGGGCATCGAAGAAGCGTTAAGCGACGCCATATCCCTGATCGAATGGCCTGAGCGCATGGGCGCGTACATTCCGCGTGACCGCCTAGAGCTTCGCCTCACCGTCACCAAGGGCAGAAACCATCGCCAAGCGCAATTGATCCCCCACAACACCGATTGGTCGGAACGTTTGAGGACTTGCGGACATGGCTGAGATATCGCGCCAAGATCGACTCAACGCCTTTCTCAAAGGCGCTGGCTGGCAAAATGCCGAGCGCCTGCCGCTCACCGCCGACGCCTCGTTTCGTCGCTATATCCGCTTGTTCCGAGACGGCAAAACCGCCCTGGTGATGGACGCCCCACCCGCGCATGAAGACGTGCGCCCATTTGTGCTGATCGACAAGCATTTACGCTTACTCGACTTCAGCGCGCCGGAAATTCTCGCCGAAGACGAAACCAACGGTTTTTTATTGCTGGAAGATTTCGGCGACGCCACGTTTACCAATCTGTTGGCGAGCGGCCATGATGAGCGCGAATTGTATATCCTCGCCACCGATGTGCTGATCGCTTTACACGCGCTGGACACGCCAAGCGCCACGCCGGACTGGTTGGCGCCATACGACGACACCCGGTTGCGCGACGAAACCGCGCTGCTGCTGGACTGGTTCATGCCCGCCCAAGGGTTGAGTGTGACCACCGAGATCCGCGCGGACTATGAGCGCATTTGGTTTGGGCTGTTCGCTCACGTCCACGACGGTCCGCGCACCTTGGTTTTGCGCGATTATCACGTCGACAACCTGATGCGCCTGGATGACCGCGAAAGCATCAAAGCCTGTGGATTGCTTGACTTTCAAGATGCGCTGAGCGGGCATCCGGCCTACGATTTGATGAGTCTATTGCAAGATGCGCGACGCGATATCGGGGTTCAGCTTCAAGCCGATATGTTTGAGCGTTACCGCGATGCGCTGAACATTTCCGGCCCGGCGTGGGACGATTTTGAGCGCGTCTACGCCATCTTGGCCGCCCAACGCCACGCCAAGGTCATCGGCATCTTCACCCGTTTACAACGTCGCGACGGCAAGCCTGTATATCTCAAACACATCGCGCGGGTGTGGCGCTTGCTGGAAATGGCCCTTGAGCATCCCGCCCTGGCTGACATGAAAGCGTGGATGGACAGCCACATCCCAATTGATAAGCGCCAATCGCCGGAGCCCATTAAATGAGTCCATCGTCAGCTATGGTTCTTGCCGCAGGTCTGGGTCTGCGCATGCGCCCGCTTACCGACCACCAACCCAAGCCGATGATCAAAGTCGCCGGTCGCCCACTGATCGATTGGGCTTTGGCACGCATCACGGACGCCGGGGTCAGTGACGCGGTGGTCAACCTGCATTACCTTGGCGATCACATCCAAGCGCACCTTAAAGACCGCACCGCGCCGTCGATCACCTTCAGCCCTGAAGACCCGATTTTAGAGACCGGCGGTGGGATCGAACAGGCATTGGCACAGCTTGGCCCGGCGCCTTTTTTCGCCTGCAACAGCGACGGGCTTTGGCTGGACGGCAAGCAAAATGCGCTGAGCCGTCTCGCAAGCACGTGGGACGACGACGCCATGGACGGCATTTTGCTGCTACACGATCCGGCTCGCGCGATGGGTTACGAAGGCCCCGGTGATTTTAGCATTGCAAGCGATGGAAAGCTCACGCGGCGCGCGGATGCCCCTGAAAATAAAGCCTACGTCTTTACCGGGGTGCAATTGCTGCACCCGCGTCTATTCGCTCAAGCGCCTGGCGGGGCCTATTCGCTCAACATTCTGTATGACCGCGCCTTAACGGCGGGACGGCTTTACGGGCTGGTCCATGATGGCGAATGGTTTCACGTCGGCACGTCCCAGGCCCGGGACGACACCGAAGCGTGGCTGATCCAACGCGGGCTTGAAGCATGAGCATGGCCAAGGTCTACACCATCGCACCGAGCAAGCCGTTCGTCGATGAACTGGCCAAAGGCATTTTGGCGCGGGTCGGAGATGCGCCGGAAAAGTTAGCTGAGGTGCGCGTGTTGCTACCGACCCGACGCGCGTGCCGGTCGTTGCGCGAAGCCTTTTTGCGCTTATCGGACGGCGTGCCAATGTTGTTGCCGGTGATGACCCCTCTGGGCGATGTGGACGAAGACGAATTGGCGCTGGGCGGCATCGGCGAAAGCAGTGAACTGCAAGACGCGCTGGAGCTGCCGCCCGCCATAGGTGGGGCCAAGCGCATCGCGTTACTGGCGCGTTTGGTGATGGCCAAAGACGGCGACACCACCCCCGATCAAGCGGTGCGCTTGGCTGGTGAATTGGCGAGTTTGGTTGACCAAGTCCACACCGAAGGCCTAGATCTAACGCGGCTTTCCGACCTGGTGACCCGCGCCGACCTGTCTGAGCATTGGCAAAAAACCGTCGATTTTCTCGACATCCTCGGCTCAATCTGGCCTGCGTTGCTGCAAGAGCAAGGTTTTCTCGATCCTGCAGAGCGACGCAACGCCTTGATGCGCGCGCGCACCCAAGCTTGGCGCGACAATCCCCCCGATAGCCCGGTCATCGCCGCAGGTTCCACCGGCACCATCCCGACCACCGCCGAACTTTTAGACGTGGTCGCGCGCCTACCCCAAGGGGCGTTGGTGTTGCCGGGCCTGGAATGCAACGCCCCCGATGAAGTGTGGGCGAACCTTGACCCCACCCATCCGCAGTACGGCATGGCCCAACTGCTCGACAAAATCGGCATGTCGCGCGCGGATGTCGACAATTGGACGGACACGGAAAGCGCAAAGCTAAGCCGCAGCGACGTCATCACCCGCGCCATGGTGCCCGCCGAAGCCACCCATTTGTGGCGCGACGAAGGCTCCATAGCTGACAATGCTCTTACTGGGGTGGTGCGCCTAGACGCGCCAACGCCACGTGAAGAAGCCAGCGCCATTGCATTGATTTTGCGCCGCACCCTGCAAACCCCGCACAAGACCGCCGCGTTGATCACCCCCGATCGATCTTTGGCGCGTCGGGTCGCGGCTGAGCTGGGCCGCTGGGGGCTTGAAGTTGACGATTCCGCCGGCACGCCCCTGGACCAAACCCCGCCCGGCGCGTTTTTTCACCTGCTGGCGGAAATGGCCGCGGGCGGATTTCAGCCGGTGCAGCTTTTGGCGTGCCTCAAACACCCGTTGGCGGCGGGCGGGTTTGAGACTGCACATTTGCGCACCGCCGTGCGGGCGTTGGAAATCGCCCTGTTACGCGGACCGCGCCCGGGCGTTGGCCTCAGCGGCCTGGAAGACCAACATCGTGTGTTCTTGCATGATGAGCCAACCGCCAAACGCTTTGCGCGTTTTGGACTGGCGCAAAAAGACATCCGTACCGTGCTGGCCATGCTGCAAGACATCGTCGAGCCGTTCGCCACCGCCTTGCAAAACCCCAAGGCCGATGCCGCTGAGCTGTTAAAGCTGCACGTGGACACCGCCGTTAAACTCAGTGAGCGCGGCGCCGAGCAAAACGAGCGACGTCTTTGGGCGGGCGACGCGGGCGAAGCCTTGAGCGCGTTCGCCGCCGAAGCCTTTGATGCGCTGAGCGTGTTGGAACCGATTCGCGGCGAGCAATACCCGGCCCTGCTCCAAGCCCTGATGGCGGGCCGCGCGGTGCGTTCGCATTACGCGGCACATCCACGTCTGTCCATTTGGGGCTTGTTGGAAGCCCGCTTGCAAAACGCCGATGTAGTGGTTTTGGGCGGCCTGAATGAAGGTGTGTGGCCGCCCGAATCGGAAGCCAGCCCGTGGATGAGCCGCCCGATGATGCGCCAATTTGGACTGCCGTTGCCCGAACGCCGCATAGGCCTGAGCGCACATGATTTCACCCAAGCATTCGCCGCGCCCGAACTTTATCTGACCCGATCCATGCGCAGCGGCGGTAGTCCACAGGTCCCCTCAAGATGGCTGGTGCGCCTAGAAACCTTGCTCGGTGAAAGTGACGGTTTGCGTGGCCCCGAAGGTGACAGCTGGCTGCATTGGGCCGACGCCCTGACGCGCCCCGATGATGCAACCGTAACCGGCCCCATATCCCCGCCGCGCCCGATGCCGCCAGTCCCATCGCGCCCCACCCGTATGTCGGTGACCCAGGTGGAAACCTGGATCCGCGACCCTTACGCCATTTACGCCCGGCGCATATTGGGGCTACAGCCGCTGGACGAATTGGAAGCCGACCCCGGCGCCGCGGATCGCGGCATCGTCGTGCACACCGCGCTGGAACGGTTCATCAAGCGCAACATGGAAACCCTGCCCGCCAATGCGGAAGCCGAGCTTTTAGACATCGGGCGCAACGTGTTCGACGAATACATCGCCAGCCCCAGCGTGCGCGCATTTTGGTGGCCGCGCTTCAAACGCATCGCCGCGTGGTTCGTCGATTTTGAACACAAACGCCGTGATGCAGGATTTTTCCCGGTGGTGGTTGAACAAGACGGACGCCTTGAAATCGACGGACTTGCCGGTGGCTTCACCCTCACCTGCCAAGCCGACCGCATTGACCGTGATGGCGCGGGCGGTCTGGTGATCGTCGATTACAAAACCGGACAGCCACCAACCACGCCGCAGGTCGAAAGCGGCCTGACACCACAATTGCCCTTGGAAGCCGCTATCGCTAAAGGCGGCGGCTTTGAGGGGCTAAACGGCAACGCACCCATTTCCGGCTTGCTGTACCTACGCCTTTCAGGTGGCCGCGTCGCGGGCGAGCCTAAGCCGATCAAGCTCGACGGTGAAGAAGCGACGCAAAACGCTTATGAAGGTCTGGTCAAGCTGGTGGACAAATTCGGCGACGCAAAAACGCCTTATCTTTCGCGCCCGCGCGCTATGTTCGAAAGCCGCTTTGGCGATTTCGATCACTTGGCACGGGTCAAAGAATGGTCTGGCAGTGATGGGGGTGACGGCGCATGAGCAGCTTCAAACGCACCGCCGGACAGTACGCAGCCGCCCAGCCCGACCGATCCGTGTGGGTGTCGGCCAACGCCGGCACCGGCAAAACCCGCGTGCTGGTGGACCGCATCGCGCGCTTATTGTTGGAAGGCGCACAGCCGGAAAAAATCCTCTGCCTGACCTTCACCAAAACCGCCGCCGCAGAAATGTCAGAACGCATCAACGCCCAGTTGGGTCAATGGGCGGTGATGGACGACAAAGCGCTGATCGAAGACGTGCGCTTGTTGAGCCAGCGCGAACCTGATGAAGCCATGCAGAAAACTGCCCGGCGTTTGTTCGCGCGGGTGCTTGATGTGCCGGGCGGCTTAAAAATCCGCACCATCCATTCGTTCTGCGAAAGTCTCATCGCGCGTTTTCCCATTGAGGCCGGTGTCGCACCGCACTTTTCCGTCATCGATGAACGCACCACCGCCGAGCTGTTGGCCGAAGCCCGCGAACGCATACTGACGGAGACCGTGCTGAACCCTGACGCGCCCCTAGCCCACGCAATTGAGGCCATCGCCGAACAAATTGCCGAAGACGATTTCGCCAGCCTGATGCAAGACTTGGCGGGAAACCGCGCGCGACTAAAAGACGTGCTCATGCATTTCGACAGCCAAGGCGGCATCGCCGCCGCCGTCACGGCACTGGTTGGCTTGGCGGCTGATGAGACCGATGCAATCAGCATTATCAACGCTGCGGATGCCATGCTGGAAGACGAAGCGCTTTTAAGCGCGGCCGACGCTTTGACGCGTGGCGCCAAAACCAGCCAGACCTTCGCCGCCACACTGCGCGCCTACGTCAAAAATGCTGCGCGCACCGCAGCGTTCGAAAGCACGTACGCGCCGTTGTTCGTCACCACCACCGGCGAAGCGCGCAAACGGCTCACCACAAAGGGCGCTGAAGCGGCAGAGGACACCTTGCGCGCCGAACAAGACCGCGTGCTCGCTGTGCTGGAAAAGCTCAAAGCCCGCGCCACGGCGGACGCAACCATCCATCTGTTGCAGGTTGGCAGCGCCATGATTGCGGCTTACGAGCGCCTCAAACAGGTCCGCGCGCATCTGGACTATGACGATCTGATCGACACCGCACGCGCTTTGTTGGCGACCGACGGCGGGGTCAGTTGGGTGCACTTCAAGCTCGACGGCGGCATCGACCATATCTTGGTCGATGAAAGCCAAGACACCAGCCCCGCCCAGTGGGACATCGTCGGGCGCATCGCGGCGGAATTTTTCACCGGCATGGGTATGCATGAAGAAGCCCAGACGGATGAACACCCCAGCCCCCGTACCGTGTTCGCAGTCGGCGACGAAAAGCAATCGATCTATTCATTCCAAGGTGCGGACCCGCACGAATTCGGGCGCATGAAAGAGCATTTCGAAAGCCGCGTACAAAATGCCGGAGAACGGTTCAATTCGGTGCCGTTGACTACATCGTTTCGCACCACCCGCGCGGTGCTGAGTGTCGTAGATAGGGTCTTCGCAAACCCCCAAGCCGCCGACGGTTTGACCTTTGCGGGCGAACGGGTGGCGCACGATTCTCATCGGCGCGGCGAAGCAGGCTTGGTCGAAGTGTGGCCCACCGTCAAACCCCAAGAAGCCCTAATCGCCGATCCGTGGGACGCGCCGCTGGATTACGTCGGCGAAGAACGATCCGAAATGCGTTTGGCACGCAACATCGCCGACACCGTCAAACGTTGGATCGATGATAAGGAAATCTTGGTATCGCAAAACCGCCCGGTTGAAGCGGGTGACGTTCTGATCTTGGTGCGTCGCCGTGCCCGGTTTGCCGAAGAAATGGTGCGCCAGCTGAAAGGCCGAGGCATTCCCGTCGCAGGTGCCGACCGTATGGTGCTGACTGAACAAATCGCTGTGATGGATTTGTTGAGCGCGGGGCGGTTTGCGGTGCTGCCTGAAGACGATTTGACGTTGGCCGAGGTGCTCAAAAGCCCGTTGATCGACTTAACCGAAGATCAAGTGTTCGACCTTGCCTACAACCGCAAAGCCAGTTTGTGGGCCGAGTTGAAACGCCGCCGCGGTGAGGATGTGCGTTTTGGCGAAGCCTACGGAGTGCTGTCCATGTTGCTCGCCCACGCCGATTTCATGCCGCCTTACGAGTTTTACGCCGGATTGCTGCGTGACGGCGGGCGCTTGGCGTTGACCCGTCGTTTGGGTGTCGACGCCGAAGACCCAATCGACGAGTTCCTCGCCTTGGCGCTGGATTATGAGCGCAACCACACCCCGTCGTTGCAAGGCTTCTTGCACTGGGTCACCGCCAGCGCCCAACAGATCAAGCGCGACATGGACGTGATGGGCAATCAGGTGCGTGTGATGACGGTGCACGGCGCAAAAGGCCTGGAAGCCAACATCGTGTTCCTCACCGACACCTGCACCACGCCCGATGGCCGTCTGGACGGGCGGCTACAGTGGCTGGGTGGGCGCGATGGGGTCACGCCGCCGGGTATGTTGTGGGCTCCGCACAAGGGCGCGCGCTGCCAAGCATTTCAAGATCAGTCTGAGCGCCAGCGCGGTGAACGCGAACGCGAATACCGCCGCCTGCTGTACGTCGCCATGACCCGCGCCAAGGACCGGCTATATGTTACCGGATACGAAGACAGCCGCGGCCGCGCGGAAAGCTGCTGGTACAATCTAATTTTGCCTACGGCGCAAGATATAGGAACAGAAATGCCTCTTCCTGGCGGCGAGCCCCTTTGGCGCTACGAGACCGCGCAAGAGGTGGAAGCGAAACAAGCCGATGCCCAAGTGATGGCCCATCCCCACCACGCCCTGCCGGACTGGGCGTTAAGCGCGCCGCCCAGCGAAGAAAGCCCGCCCAAGCCGCTGACCCCGTCACGACCGCAACCCGAAGCCCCGCCCGCGTTGGGTCCTTTTGAGGGTGAAAACAGCGCGCGGTTCAAACGCGGGCTGTTGGTACACAAGCTGCTGGAAACGCTGCCCGGTCTGGCCCCCGAAAAACGCGCCGCCGCGGCAGCAGCGTGGCTGGCGCGCCCGGTGCATGAATTGGATTCTGAAACCCAGGCCGATATCGCAGCGGAAACTTTGCGTGTGCTCGGCCATGCGGACTTTGCGGACCTGTTTGGACCCGACAGCTTGGCCGAAGTCAGCTTATCGGGCGTGATTGACGCACAAGTGGTTTCCGCGCGCCTGGATCGCTTACTTGTCACCGATGATGAGGTCTTGGTCATCGATTACAAAACCAGCCGCCCGGCACCGACTGAACCGACCTTAGTGCCTGAACAATATCTGGCGCAAATGGCGACGTACCGCGCCCTTTTGTCGAGAATCTATCCGACCAAACGGATTCGCTGCCTTCTGCTGTGGACCGACGGCCCCCATGTGATGGAATTGAACGACGCCATATTAAGGACTTACGGCACTTAATTTGCGTCATCCATCGCGGTGGCTTGACGCGTTCCCCGCACACACTTAGATTTGTTACAAACCTACATTCACATCATGCAAATCATGGATTTCAGGACCTTACCTCATGAAAGAGATTACCGACGCTACCTTTGACGCCGATGTCCTCCAGTCCGCAACCCCGGTGCTGATCGATTTTTGGGCCGAATGGTGCGGCCCGTGCAAGCAGATCGCCCCGGCGCTGGAAGCGATTGCAGGCGAAATGGGCGACAAGGTCGTTATCGCCAAAGTCAACATCGACGAGAACCCGATGACCCCGTCCAAGTACGGCGTACGCGGCATTCCGACGTTGATGATGTTCAAAAACGGCCAGCCCGCCGCCGTTAAAATCGGCGCGTTGCCGAAAAACAAATTGCAAGAATGGATCGAAAGCTCGATCTGATCTGTGGCGTTAAAAGCTACAGCTGAATTGACGAGATTTTTGTCGCTCACCACCCGATTTGAATTGCGGCCGACAGATATGTTGGCCGCAATTTTTTTTCCACACTTAAACATTTACGCATTCGTATCCAGCTGAAAATTTACTGCATTTGCATTTCACATAACTGCTACATTCCGTCATTTATATGCTTTGGGTTCATAGATAATGGGTTCTGGTGATAAACAGGTCTGATAAGCGTCGTCAACGTAAGCTTGACCGACAAAAAAGCGGCCCCAGCTTCGCCGCACCGCCAACACCCCAGCAGAACCTCCTCAACCTCGCCATACAGCATCATAAAGCCGGACGCCTCGCCGACGCCAAATCCTTATATGAAACCATATTGCAGGCAGAACCCAATCACGTTCGGGCCCTATACATGCTGGGTATTCTCGCCCTGCACGTTGGTCAACCCGTACATTCCGCAAAGCTCATTTCCACAGCCATCCAAATCAAGCCAGATGTTGCAGAAATGCATTACAAGCTGGGAAAGGCGCTTGACTCGATGGGCGACCCGAATTGTTTTGTTCATTTTCGCCAAGCCGTTCATTTGGATTTTGAAAATGACGCCCATTGGACCGCGTTCAAAAACATCGCCACCCGCCTTGAATTTTCCAACGCCGACGACGACCTTCTAAAGGATTAGAGGCTTTTGTTGCAGCGCCCGACCGTGCGGCCGCACGCATTGGCCCGGTCGATCATCACCGCGCTGAAGGGATTGCCGGAATTTAAAAAATACTGCACGACTTGGATACTGCTGAAACAGATGATCTAGATGTCTTTCTCTCCGCACCACAGAGATTGTCCCAATTCCCCCCTGTTTCTCGACATCCTGACGCTTGCGCCATTAAACGACCTAAGCATCGAGCGAACATTGCAGCGCTTACGCAGAACGCTTCTCTCCAATGTTTTGAACAACACCACCGACGTTCAAGGGTTGGCGTTTTATCAAGCTTTAGCGCAACAGACGTTCATCAATGAATATATCTATGACGTTGATGAAGCTGAAGAAAAACAACTCCGCGCGCTAGAAGATAAACTTTCTACAGCTTTTTCATGCAACGAAGACGTCTCACCCGTCGAGTTGGCGGTGGTGGGGATGTATGTGCAACGCCAAACGCAAAAAACGACGGCCGATAACATCACGTACGCTCAAGCCGACATTATGAAGCTTGGCGAGATCGACATGTCTTTTGATCTGATCGAGTCCGTCGGCGTGCTGCACCACATGGAAACACCCGAACTCGGTTGGCGGGTCCTCACGGATTTACTCCGCCCCGGGGGTCTCATGAAAATTGGGCTCTATAGCGAACTGGCGCGCAAGGCGGTGGTCAAAGGACGCGAGCTTATCGCCGTTCGGGGCTACCAATCCACCCCGGGCGATATCCGCAAAGCGCGCCAAGAAATCATCGACAGCAACAATACGGATTTTTCCAGCTTGCTGGATTTAACGGATTTTTACCAACTCAGCGAATGCCGGGATTTGCTCTTCCATGTCCAGGAGCACCGCTATTCGCTCCCACAGATTCAAAACATTCTGGATAAACTTGGCCTGACATTTCTCGGCTTTGACCTCAAAAGCGCTAACGTAACAACGCAATTTCAAACCGAACACCCCCAAGTTGACGCGCTTTCGGACTTGGCGGCCTGGCATGACTTTGAGGCGGAGCACCCCCGATACCTTCAAGGGCATGTATCAGTTCTGGTGCCAAAAAAATCTGGACTGAGACCCTAAATGGGCGAACCGTTGCTGCCTAGCGTTACTTCGGCGGCGGATCCTTAGGTGTGGCCATGGTCGTAAAGCCCGGCAACGCGCGCTCGTATTGACGAGGGTATGCGGCTTCGGCGTGCAGCGCTTTGGCGGCGCGCCAGGTCCAATGCGGATCGGCCAGCATGCCGCGCGCCAACGCGATCATATCGGCTTGGCCGGAGCGCACGATGGTTTCCGCTTGGAACGCATCGTCGATCATGCCCACCGCGATGGTGGCAATTTCGCTGGCATCCGTAATGGCGGCGCACAGATCGACCTGATAGCCGGGACCGAGCGGGATTTGTTGATCCGGCGACAAGCCGCCCGACGACACATGGATGAAATCGCAGTGGCGGTCTTCCAACGCGTGGGCCAAGGCAATGCTGTCGCCCAAGTCCCAGCCGCCTTCGACCCAGTCGGTGGCAGAGATGCGCATACCGACAGGCTTATCGCTGGGAAAAGCTTCGCGCACCACATCGAAAATTTCCAGCGCCAAGCGCATGCGATTTTCCAAGCTGCCGCCATATGCGTCGTCGCGTCGGTTGCTCAGTGGCGAGAAAAATTGGTGCAGCAAATAGCCGTGCGCGGCGTGAATTTCCACCACATCGAAACCCGCCTGATCGGCGCGCCGGGCAGCCTCGGTAAAGTCGCGCTTGATCTGTTCGATGTCGTCCAGGCTCATGGCTTGCGGCATGGGGCGGTTGCTATCGAACGGCACCGCCGACGGCGCGACCGTCTGCCACCCGCCTTCGACCACACCCACTTGCTCGCCACCGTGCCACGGCTTTGAGCTGGACGCCTTGCGCCCGGCGTGGGCCAACTGAATACCGATGGGCGTATTGCCCCAGGTTTTGGTGAAATCGACCACGCGCTTCCACGCGATCATTTGCACATCGTTCCACAGCCCCGGACAATAGGGCGTGATGCGCCCGCGCGGCTCAACCGCCGTGGCTTCGGCGATGAACAGGCCGTGACCACCGATCACGAACTGGCCGACGTGCATCAAATGCCAATCATCGACGATGCCATCCGTTGCCGAATACTGGCACATAGGAGCAACGATGACGCGGTTGGCGAGATCGAGCCCGCGCATGCGAAACGGTTGAAACAGTTCGCTGGCCATGATGAAGCCCCCCGATTTACGTGTCGGCCTTAGCCGTTATTTTTCAAGACGTGCCCAGCCAAATACAGCGAGCCGCAAATCAATATACGCCCCGGCTCTGCGCCTTGGCACGCATCTATGATAGACCCAATCGCGTCTTCGACCGAGTCCGCTGTTTGTGCATTCATATTGAGCTGGCGGGCAGCCCCGGCCCCATCTTCGGCGCTGAGTGCGTTTTCCTGGTCGGCAATGCTCACACAGCGGATGCCGCGCGCTTTGCCTTCAAGGGGTTTGAGGAAATCCAACGGCGGCCGCTGATTGAGCGCGCCGAATACCAGCCATAAATCTTGTCCACGCCATTGGCGGGTGTGCTGTGCGATCATCTCGGATGCGGCGCGATTGTGTCCGCCGTCGAGCCACAGCTCCCACCCCTCCGTCAACTTTGTGGCCAAAGGCCCGCTGGTGAGGCGCTGCATGCGTCCCGGCCACGAAACCGTTTTCAGACCCATCTTGATGGCCGCGTCGGGGATGTCGAAATCGGGGGCCAAAGCTTCGGCGCATGCCATCGCCAGCGCGGCGTTGCGCATTTGATGGCGGCCTTGCAAAGCAGGCGTGGGGAAGGTGCGTTCGACCTCGCCGTGCACACTTTCCGGGCCGCCGTGACCTTTGTAAAGCATACCGCTGTCGGCTTGCGAACGTCGGCCGCCGGCGGAGCGCGCGAACCAGTTTTTGCCTTCCCAGATCAGCGGCGCGCCGATCTCTGTGGCTTTCTTTTTCAGAACTTTGTCCGCCGCCCGGGTGGATTGTGCGGCGACCACGCAAGGAACATCGACTTTTAAAATCCCGGCCTTTTCGGCCATGATCTTTTCAATGGTGTCGCCCAAATACTGCTGGTGATCCAGCGACACCGGGGTGATGCAGGTCAGGCGCGGCTGTTCGATCACGTTGGTCGCGTCCAATCGCCCGCCGAGCCCGGTTTCTAAAATCACCAAGTCCGCGTCATGGCGTGAAAAGGCCAAAAACGCCGCCGCTGTGGTGATTTCGAAAAAGGTGATTGGCTGGCCCGCGTTGGCTTGCTCGCATTCTTCCAGCACAGCACCCAATTCGTCATCACCGATCAACTGACCGGCGAGGCGAATGCGTTCGTTGAAGTCCACCAAATGGGGCGATGTGTAAACATGGGCGCGATAGCCCGCGGCCTCGACAAACGCACGCAAAAACGCCGCCGTCGAGCCTTTGCCGTTGGTGCCCGCGAGGTGCACCACCGGCGGCAATTTGCGTTCGGGGTGACCCAATGCTTCGAGCAGCCTTTCCAGGCGCTCTAAACTCAGGTCGATCAACTTGGGGTGCAGCGCGAGAAGGCGCGTGAGAATGGTTTCGGTGTTCATGGTTGCCCTTACGTGGGGCGCGCGCCCACCTAATTCAAGTTTTGGGATCGACTTCCGGCGGACGGGCGCCATGAGGTATTGGCGCGTCGATGATCGGGGCCGGTTTGGTGTCAGGCATCATCACCGGATCGGTCAACAATTCCACCACTTCCGCCGGCGCGCCGGTGTTACGCAACAACGACAGCACCCGGATGATGGTCGAGCGCAGATCCTTGCGTTCCACCACCATATCGACCATGCCGTGATCGAGCAGATATTCAGCGGTTTGGAAATCTTCCGGCAGCTGCTCGCGGATGGTCTGCTCGATCACGCGGCGTCCGGCAAACCCGATCACGCAGCCCGGTTCCGCCACCGCCACATCGCCTAACATCGCAAACGACGCAGACACGCCGCCGGTGGTTGGATCGGTCAGCAACACCAGATACGGCAGGCCCTTTTCCTTGACCTCCTCCACCGCGATGGTGGTGCGCGCCATCTGCATCAAAGACAAGATGCCTTCTTGCATACGTGCGCCGCCCGATGCCGGGATGATGATCAGCGAGGCGTCTTGCACTTGCGCCAAACGCGATGCGGTCAAGATGCCTTCGCCCACCGCCGTGCCCATGGAACCGCCCATGAACGCGAAGTTGAACGCCGCGATGACCACATTTTGTCCGCCCATCTTGCCGTGGGCAACAATCAAGGCGTCTTCTTCGGCGGTCTTGGCCTGGGAGTCCTTGATACGGTCAGCATATTTTTTGATATCTTTGAATTTCAGCGGATCAGAGACTTGCGAGCCAAACTGTGCGGTTTTGTAATCGCCGCCATCGAACAGCAGTTCAAGGCGTTTGCCGACGCCGATACGCATGTGATAGCCGCAATGCTGACACACGTGGATGTTGGCTTCCAGATCACGATGAAAGATCATCTGCTGACAGCTTGGGCATTGGTGCCACAAGTTTTCGGGGATGTCTTTGCCACCGCCCACCAGTTCCTTGAGCTTCGGCCTGACGAAATCCTTGAGCCAGTTCATGCGTAATCCTTCAACGTGTTGTCGTTACTTCCGTGCGCCGCGAACGCCGTCCGCAAGCTGTTTGACGAAGCCCAAGACTTCGCCCACCAATTCCGGTTTGGCCTTGCCGTCCGCATCCAGATTGTCGTGGATGCGTTTGACAATCGCCGAGCCCACCACCGCCGCATCGGCGACCGACGCCACGTCGGCGGCGGCTTCGGGCGTGGTGATGCCGAAACCCACCGCGACCGGCAGATCGGTGTGACGACGAATGCGCGCCACTGCCGCTTCGACATCGTCCACAGCGGCTGACGCCGTTCCGGTGACGCCGACGATGGAAACATAATAGACGAAACCCGATGCGTTCTCCACCACGCGTGGTAAACGCTTGTCGTCGGTGGTGGGGGCGGTCAGGTAAATGAAATTGATGCCGCCTTTGAGAGCCGGCAAGCACAGCTCGGCCTCTTCTTCGGGCGGCAGATCGACCATGATCAAACCGTCCACGCCAGCGGTTTTGGCATCCGCGACAAACGCTGCGACGCCGTAGTGGTAAATGGGGTTGAAATAGCCCATCAGCACGATCGGGGTATCATTGTCACCTTTGCGAAATTCTCGCACTTGGTCGAGGGTGCCGCGCAACGTCATGCCGTTCGCCAGTGCGCGTTGAGAGCTGGCCTGGATCGCCGGGCCGTCGGCCATCGGATCGGAAAACGGCATGCCCAGTTCGATGATATCGGCGCCGGCGTCGGGCAGGCCCTTGAGAATTTCCAGGCCGGTGTCGCCGTCAGGATCACCCGCAGTGAGGAACGTCACCAGACCGCCACGGCCTTCGGCCTTGAGAGCTGCGAAACGCGCGTCGAGGCGCGTCTTTACGGCTTTTGCATTGATGGCGTTCACAGGTTCACTCCCATATCTACACCCATGCTGGCCGCAACGGTGTTGAGATCCTTATCGCCGCGCCCCGACAAGTTCACCACGATGATGTGATCTTTGGGCAGATCCGGCGCAATTTTCATCACATGCGCGATGGCGTGAGAACTTTCCAACGCGGGGATGATGCCTTCCAACCGGGTCAGGGCATGAAACGCGTCGAGCGCTTCGCTGTCGGTCACCGGCACATATTCGACCCGGCCGATGTCGTGCAGCCAGCAATGTTCTGGGCCGATGCCAGGATAATCCAAGCCTGCCGAAATGCTGTCGGCTTCCAAAACTTGGCCGTCGTCGTCTTGCAACAGATACATGCGGTTGCCGTGCAACACGCCCGGTGACCCCGCCGTCAAACTTGCCGCGTGCTTGCCGGTTTCGATGCCGCGCCCCGCGGCTTCGGTGCCGATGATGCGCACGTCAGCGTCGTCCAAGAACGGATGAAACAGCCCGATGGCGTTCGATCCGCCACCGATGCACGCGACCAAGGTGTCGGGCAAGCGGCCTTCGGCTTCCATACACTGTTCGCGGACTTCTTCGCCGATCACAACTTGAAAATCGCGCACCATCATCGGGAACGGATGCATGCCCGCGGCGGTGCCGATCAGAAAATAGGTGGTGTCGACGTTGCTCACCCAGTCGCGGATGGCTTCGTTCATCGCGTCTTTGAGCGAGCACGAACCGACCGTCACCGGCTTGACCTCAGCGCCAAGCATTTTCATGCGAAACACGTTGGGCGCTTGGCGTTCGATGTCCTTGGTACCCATGTAGATGGTGCACGGAATGTCGAACAATGCGCACACGGTGGCGGTGGCCACGCCGTGCTGGCCCGCGCCGGTTTCGGCGATGATGCGGGTTTTGCCCATGCGCTTGGCGAGCAAGATTTGGCCGATGGTGTTGTTGACCTTATGCGCACCGGTGTGGTTGAGGTCTTCGCGCTTCAAATAGACCTTCGCGCCGCCGAGCTTTTTGCTCAGCCGTTCGGCGTAATACAGCGGGCTGGGACGGCCAACATACTGAGCCAGATAGTAGGCCTTTTCGCGGGCGAATTCCGGGTCGGCTTTAGCGGCTTCATAGGCTTCGGCGACCTCGTGGACCAACGGCATCAAGGTTTCGGCGACAAATTGGCCGCCGAAGATGCCGAAATGGCCGGTTTCGTCAGGGCCTGCGCGGTAGGTGTTGGGCTTGCTCATCAGCTTTTGAACTCAAGGTGTTGTGGAGCGCGGAACATAGCAAGCTCCGCACTCAATTGCCAACGATTTGAGCCCTTGAATGTGGCTTTCGCGTGACCTTAAAGAGACCGGGCAAGGTCCAGAAATGCACGGATTTTTTCCACCGACTTTTGCCCCGGCGCATCTTCGACGCCAGACGACACGTCAACGAAGCTGGCGGCGCTGGTTTTGACCGCTTCCGCCAAGTTGTCCGCGCTCAATCCACCGGCCAAAAGCCACGGTTTGCGCCATTTTTCGCCCGCAATCAGGGTCCAGTCGAAGCTCAAGGCATTACCGCCGGGTAGGGCCGCACCTTTCGGCGGCTTGGCGTCGAGCAAGATGTAATCGCACACGTCTTCATAAGCATGGGCGCGCGCGATATCGTCCGCGCCTTCGATGCCGACGGCTTTCATCACCGCCAATCCGGTGATGGCTTTGAGCTCGGTGACCCGTTCGACGGTTTCCGAACCATGCAGTTGGATCAAGTCGAACGGCAATTCACGTGCAATGGAAACGGCTTCTGCATCGGTAGGATTCACCATCAGCGCGACTTTGGTGATGCCTTGTGGCACCTGCGCCAACAATTCTCGGGCTTCATCAAGGGTGACGTTGCGCGGCGACTTGTTGAAAAACACAAAGCCCAACATTTTCGCGCCATCCTGGCCGGCCGCGTCAAGCGCAGCGGCTGAATTGATCCCGCAAATTTTGACGTCGATACTCATGGGGGCTTTTTAACCGCTTTCCTTTGATTTTGCCAGCAGTTGAAACACCACCACCGACAAGCAGGCCGCCGGTGTCAATTCAACATAATCCATAACGGCCCAACCCATAATTTTTGCGACATAACCATGGTCGAATAGGTTGTTGACGATGACCTGAACAATCGCAAATCCAAGGATGGCGACCGGCGCGACGGTCAACAGCGCGGCAAAGATAATGGGCCCTGAGTGACCACGGCTGGCTTTCCAAGCCCCCGCCACACACTCCAAAACATCAGCTTGACCCGATGTGATGCATGGCCACATCGTCACAAGGCGTAAAATCACATAGCCAAAAACAACGACATATCCGCCCAAAAAAACCAATTGATGCAGACCAGAGGCTAAATGAATGTTGAGCAGCATCGTCAGCACCATCAATGGCCCCATAATCACAGCAACATATACGGTTTGCAGAAGGTCAAAAAAGATAGCGAAGACCAGAACGCACCCGCTCATGAACATTTCATCCCGACCAAAGTGCAACGACCGCGCAGACATCGGCGCACCATGCAACAAAATGCGCAGCAAAGCGGCGCCATAAACAATGGCCGTTACAAATTCTGCACCTTGGAATACATAAGCCAAAATCCCCTTTTGCCCCATGCCAAAGAACGTTAACGCTAGCGACATCGTCAACGGCAACACCAGAACCGCAACAAGAGAGACCGAAACCGAACCCATCAAACGATAGGCTGCGCCCGCAATCATAAGACTCTGGTTCATCTTCAGCCCTTCACAAGCTCTCAGAACGGTTTCGGATTGTCCGCCATAAATTTAGCCATACCCGCACCAATCACCAAGCCCACCCAGGTGTTGAGGATGAATTCCGGTAAGATGTGCAGCGCCACGGACAGCTGACCCAGGTCGGCATCGCCCATCGCGCCGCCGATGAATGCGGCGGCGACGAACAGCACCAGCGCGGTCGGCACCATCAGCAACAGGCATTCCGCGACCATGTTGAGGACGGGCATGAGCCCCGGCCAGCGCGGGCGAGGCACGGCAAGGCTCAACAGGCTCGGCCCTGTCATCAGATGCCCTGAGGCCCGGCTCTGCGCAAGGCGCGAAACCGACGTGATGTACGACAGCAACAACAAGCCATGCAGCGCATCGAACGCATAACGCTCCGGCGACCCCACCAGACGCGCGAGGATCACCACACACACCGACAGAACGAACGGCAACAGCGCAAGGCGCAGCACCACCGGATAGGCCAGCTTGATGGTTTCAATAGCTTGGTATGAAAGGCTGCGAAAGGGCTTCGCGTTGCCGGACTTGTTTTCGGATGTCATGCTTTGACCTGTTGTTTTGCACTGCTCAATTCCAAGGTGCGATAGGCGAATGAGTACATCGCAATCATCACCGCTTTGGAATAAACGTCCGCGACGCTGCCAATCACGGTAACCGCCTGCATAACGAAAACCGGTGAATCGGCGATCATAAGTTCTGCTCCTGAAAGGCTATATATATGCGGTACGATATCCGAAATCATCACGAATGGAAGCAATGCCACAATCAGAGCCAAAAACATGCGCCCAGTGTTGCCGTCGACCAGGGACAAAGCGTGCTTAAAGCGACGTTGCAAGCCACCTTCTTGATCGAGCGAGATGGCAGGAAACATAAATCCCAACCGAATCAGCCAGATCATCATGAAACCAATTGCCGCGAACGTCAGAGCGGCGCTCAAAAACATTGGCACAACCTCGACCGATTCAAGCAGCCACAGGCCCCCCATCGGCAGCATCACAACAGGTGTAATCGCCAGACAATACCCTAGATACCGGAGTTCGCGCTTTTGAAATGAAAATCCAAGTGCGGGAGGCTTTTCGCCCAACAGAAAGAAACGGTGAAGGCTGACATAAGCACCACAAATTAGAACCCAACTCACCAAGATATAAACGAAGTAGACCGGCTCATAGTCTGCCCCCACAAGAGCTCGCGAAGCCGCAGATTCCTTTTGCCCTGCAAAACGAAACTCCATCACCACCAATATTACCATCACCAACCACAAGATGCGCGTTATCGTGCCCAGATTGCCGAACACTGCACGGTAACTGTCCGCCACCAACGTGAAGACTTTCAATTTGACGGCAGTTTGGGCAATGCCACTGTCGCTCATAATGCCCCCTCAGACATGGATTGAGGGCTCACTATAAGAAGTGAAGCAGAGGCAGGCTAGAACAAAGCGTGCGAAGCCTAAGCCAGCTCTTCGGCGATCAGGCGGGCGGCTTCGGTTGGGTCTTTGTGGCCCGTGATCGGACGGCCGATGACCAGGTAGTCGGCGCCCAGATCGATGGCGTCTTTCGGCGTCACCACCCGGCGTTGATCGTCGGCGCTGGCCCATACGGGGCGGATGCCTGGCACCACCAGCATGAAATCGCGACCGACCGAGCCACGCAGCGCGACCACTTCCTTGGCCGAACACACCACCCCGTCGAGCCCGCTGGATTTCGCCAGACGGCCCAAGCGCAACACGTGTTCGAGCGGTTCTTCATCAATGCCGACTTCGGCCATGTCTTCGCGCGCCATTGAGGTCAAAACCGTCACGCCGATGACGTTGGGGCGCTTGCCGGTTGCTTCATCGGCAGCTTTAGCCGCCGCTTCCATCATGCGCCGTCCGCCGCCCGCGTGTACGTTGACGATGAACGGGTTGAGCGGCAACGCCGCGCGGATCGCGCCCGCCACGGTGTTGGGAATGTCGTGATATTTGAGGTCGAGGAACAACGGCATACCGCATTCGATCACGCGGTGCACGCCGTCGGGGCCATGGGCGGTGAAAAACTCTTTGCCCAGTTTGACGCCGCCGACCGCGCCTTTGAGGCCATGGGCAAGTTCAATCGCGCGCCCGACATCCGTGGTGTCCAGCGCGACAAAAATACGTTGCCAAGCGTGTTCGATTCCAACCATGAAACTCTTTTACCTCGCACCTGCACAACGGCAAAGGCTTAATTCGACAAAATTGTAGCGCAACAATTTGGGCGACAGATCAGGCCGCACTTTGTGGTTTTGGCAACTGTCCCGCCATACCGGGCGCCGTGCCTGACGTCGGCGCATGCTCGATGGTTTTGGCGTGTGGATCCGGCTCATTAGCCGCAGCGTGGTCTTGCAAGGCCTTAAGCGCCTTAAGCTCAGCCTCAAAATGCGTGGCTTTTTCACGCTCCGTCTTCAACTCACGACGCGCGACTTCGCCGGTGTACGATTGCTTGCGCAGTTCCGAACGCAACCGCCCCGCGCCCGCCCACGACACCACGCCGCCCAACACCACGCCCGCGCCGAGCACGATGGTCAGCAGCAGATACAGCGGTGCCTCAACCACCATGGCGAACGGCCACAAGTTCAGCGCGATCACGTCTTTGTTGTTGAGCGCGAAGATGACCACGGCCACCGCGGCGGGCACCATAATCAGCCACGAGATGAGACGCCTCAAAGGCTTGCTCCCGTCTTAATCAAAAACTTAGCGTCGGTTTGGGCAGATCAGCTCGCGTTCAGTTTTTCGCGAAGCTGCTTGCCCGTTTTGAAATACGGAATGTACTTGGCCGGCACATCGACCGCATCGCCGGTGCGCGGATTGCGGCCCATGCGCGAACCGCGTTCTTTGACCGAAAATGCGCCGAAGCCGCGCAGCTCAACCCGGTCGCCTTGGGCCAGCGCATCGGTGATTTCGTCAAAAATGGTGGTGACGATACGCTCAACATCGCGCAAATACAGATGAGGGTTGGCTTCGGCGAGCCGTTGAATCAATTCAGATTTCGTCATGCTTTCACCTCCTGTCGGACCACCCATTGCAGCGAAACCCCAAGCAATCCGGGGCTAATCCCGGTTTTAATAGATC
>Ga0209344_10001971_pt1 | contig 24335 bp, 25 predicted proteins | sample Cruoilmetagenom6_FD_187293 | JGI IMG/M metagenome (GOLD analysis project Ga0209344, IMG submission 187293) | Oil polluted marine microbial communities from Coal Oil Point, Santa Barbara, California, USA - Santa Barbara Oil Seep Sample 6 (SPAdes)... | ecosystem: Environmental > Aquatic > Marine... | reverse complement strand
TGATTTGACTTTATAAGGTTTTCATATTAGGTCCTAAAGTTTCGTTTGGAGATATCCCATTAGTTTCAAAAAACTCTATCATTTAGGAGTAAAGTCATGTATTGTGACTTTCTCATTTTTTTTACAAAATTTTCGAAATCGCTCTGCTACTGAAGATTTAATACCAAGCTTCTCAAATCGTTATTTTCCTTAACCTTTATCCATTTTTCTGAAAAAATTTGTAGTGTTTATTGGGTTGTGTGTGTTTTCTAAAAAACCAAAAGTCATAAGACAAGACAAGGACTGAAACATCTCGCTACCGGGTTATTCTCTTGCTTTTCGACTCCTTCATTTTATTTCAAGAACTTCAAACTTATACCTAATTCTGAAAAACTTTATTTCAGCGTTATACTATCCTGCTTTTTCTTACTAAGAAAGTTAAGTAATATTAATTTATAGATACACATATAATTGTACTAATTTCAAAATACATTTTATAAGGCTTATATTGATGTAATTTGACAATTTTTTTTCTTTAGAATCACATACTTTTTATATTAATCATTTTTCCTTTTCATTAAGTCTAAAATTCTATATTGATATATATTTAGTTCTAAAAGATCCTGCCACTAAAATTCACTTTTTTAGTCAAAAAAGATATATTGGTCGTCATAGTTTTGACAATATTTCTATCTACAAAAACCAATTCAAATAATACAAAAACTATATCGCTACTCCTTCATCACAACAGACGTAAATTATCAACAAAACTTTGTGCATCAAGAAACGGATGATGTACTGAATGCTGTTATTAATTTTTATTTTTTTTAATTAAGAATTTGACTAAAATAAATAGTCCAAAAATTATTGTATAAATAATTACAGAAAAATACAGCTTGAAAATCTCAAAAGAACCCAAATAATTCTTCAAAGTAATTAGTATAGTAAATTTTCCGCCAAGCTCTTTTTCAATTCCATAAATACCACTCTTAGGTTTAGAAATAACTATTCCTTCTTTATCCATTACAAAATAAGTGGGATAGTAATTTACTCCTAGTAATTGTATTAAAGACTTTTCATTTTGTGGGTTAGCATTACAAAATACCCAATTTGGATTACTTTCCTCTAAAAAACTCCATTTACCAGTTTTTGATTCTAATATTTCTTTTGTGTGCTCCCTTGAATCAGAACTAAAACTTATAATTGACAATTGTCCATCATATTTTTTTAATAGTTCAGAAAAATATTTCATTTCTTCAATACATGGTGCACATCCTGAGAACCAAAAATCGAGCAATATGACATCCCCTTTTAATTGATTAATTTCCAGACTTTCACCTAAATAGTCAAACAGTTTTATTTCTGGAATTTTCTCAACATTTATTCCCTCTTCTTTAATTTTATCGATATAAAAATCAATTGAAATAATCAAAAAGCTAAAAACTAAAAGACCTAGAAAATAAAATTTGGAGTTTTTTAAAAATCTTTTTTTTTTATCTTTCATAAGTTATCTTTGTAAAACATTTTTAAATTGATAGAAAAACCTTTCAATCAAACGTAAGTCTTCAGTAATTATTTCAGCCGCCCCCTTCATTTCTTGCTTAAATTGAATCTCCTTTTTATAGGATGTTATCAACTTTTTAGGTAGTTCAACATCAACTAGATACGAGCCATTTTCATCTGGTATCACAGACATGTTTTTAACTTTGCCATTTAAAACTCCAAATTCTGTATCCGGAAAGTTTTCTACTTTTATATTTACACTTTGACCAACATTTATTTTTCCAGAATTTTGAGCAGGTGTTTTTAATCTAGCAATAAATGAAGAACTTTCACTAGGAATGATAATAAAAATCAAATCACCTTGGTTTACATTTTGGTTTTTGTTCCAAAAATTAAGAAAGGATACTGTCCCTTTAATGTTAGATTTAAAAACGTATTTAAATTCCCAGTCTTTTATTGAATTCTTTAGTTGATTAAAAGATTGTATAACATTTTTAAGCAAAATCATTTCTTCTTTAGTTCTGTTTATCTCAGTACCTTTAGAGGTTTTGTACGCATTGCTTATGCCTTCTCTAATTTGAGAAATGGACGACTCAAAATTTTTGTAATTTCTTTCTGCTTGAGCATATTCCAACTGCTTGCTTTCATAATTTTGAGCAGAGATAACACCTTTATCAAACAAGGATTTATTGCGTTCAAGCTCTTTACTTTTTAAGCCCAGTTCCTTTCTGTTAATCTCTTTCTGAGATTGTAAACCACTCAATCGCCTCTTTAATTCAGAAATAGAATATTTATTCGCGACAGCTTCATTTGAGAAGGGCTTTAGCTCTTTATTTAATCGATATTGAATGTAGCTATTTTCAAATAATGCAAATTGCGACTCTATATCTCCTAAAAATAAAATAGGTAAACTATCAACAGGAAAATTAAAGGATTTACTATTAACTTGAATCGTATCAATTATAGATTTTAAAAAAAATACATCTTTGTAATTAGCAGTGTTTTCTAGTATTGCTAAAGGTTGAGAATTGACAACTTCTTGATTATCTTCTACTAAAATTGCATCTATTCTACCTGTAGTCTTTGCGTATTCCTTTTGTGGTGGAATTTGAGTAGTAATAATTGCTTCAGATAGAATAATATCAGGATATTTAACGAACCAAGAAATAAGCAATAGCATTAAAATCAAAGCTAAGAATAATACATTACCCCATCGTATCATCCAATGAGGTACTTTGGTCAATATTTCCTGTACTTCCTCACTCCTTAACTCAATATTCTTTAATTTTTCTGACATATTATTTACCGAGTTCTAACTGGTTTTTAACAAGATCATAGTAATCCCCTTTTTGTTTAACTAACGTGCTATGATTTCCAACTTCAACTATTTTTCCTTTGTCTAAAACAACTATTTGATGTGCGTTTTTTACGGTACTTAATCTATGTGCAATAACAACAACTGTTTTATTTTGGAAAAAAGTATTTAACTTTTCCATTATAACCTTTTCATTATTCGCATCTAAGGCACTTGTAGCTTCGTCAAAAAATAAAAAATTAGGATTTTTATATACTGCGCGAGCAATCAGCAAACGTTGTTTCTGTCCTGTACTTATACCAACACCTTCCATTCCTATTTTTGTATTATAGGATAATGGTAGGTTTTCAATGAAATCATTAATATTTGCAACTTCTATAGCATGAGCTAATTTTTTTTTATCTATATAATCTTCTCCCACAGCTATGTTATGAGCAATTGTATCATTAAAGATATAGCCCTCTTGCATAACTACGCCACACTCATGTCTCCATGTTTTCTGTGAAATATATTCTAAATTATTATTACCTATTTTAATTTGTCCATTATTTGGGGCATAAAATTTTAAAAGTAGTTTCATTAAGGTTGTTTTTCCGCTACCACTAACTCCCACTATGGCTGTCACTTTATTAGGCGGAATAGTTAAATCTAACTCCTTCAATACAAGTTGATCGGAACCTAGGTATTTAAAAGACACCTTAGTTAATTCTATTTTAGAATCTAACGGAACATCTGTGATTTTTTCAAGATGCTGTTGCTCTTCGTCATCTTTATTGTGAATTTCCGACAGCCTATCTAGTGAAATTTTAGCATCTTGTACTTCTCTAATAAAATTTATAAGTTGTGCAATTGGTGAGTTTAATTGACCTACAATGTAGCTTATTGCTAACATCATCCCTAAAGTAATTTCTCCATCAATAACAAGTTTTGCTGATAAAACTGTAATTAAAATATTCTTTAACTCATTAATAAATCCAGAACCAACACTCTGGTATTGTTCTAATGCTAAACCTTCAATAGAGATTTTAAATAGGCGAGCTTGTAAAAATTCCCAACTCCATCTTTTTTGTTTTTCTGCATTGTGCAACTTAATTTCTTGCATGCCGTTTATAAGCTCAATAACTTTACTTTGTTCTTGACTGACTTGTGAAAAACGCTTGTAGTCTAAATCTCTACGTTTTTTTAAGAATATAATTATCCATAAAAAATAAAAAAAGCTACCAATGAGAAATATGCTAAATAGTTTTAAATCATAGTAAACCAATACAAAGCTGAACACTATTAAATTCACCATTGAAAAAAGAACATTTAATGATGATGTGGTTAAAATTCGCTCTATTCTTTTATGATCATTGATACGCTGCAAAATATCACCTGTCATTCTTGTATCAAAAAAGGCAATTGGTAAGTTCATTAACTTTATAAAAAAGTCTGAAACTAATGAAATATTAATTCGCGTGCTTAGATGCAACAATATCCAGCTTCTAATAACTTCAATTGATGTTCTTCCAATAAATAAAGCTAGTTGGGCAAATAATATCAAATAAATGAAATGTATATCTTGGTTTTTGATTCCAACATCAACAACACTTTGGGTTAAAAACGGAAAAATAAGTTGCAATAAACTTGCCGCTATTAACCCTATTAAAAGTTGCCATAGAAACCTTTTATATTTAAAAACATATTTTGATAAAAATTTAAAACCTAAATTAGATTGCTCAGATTCAAAATCTGAATTATAAAATTTTGGGGATGGTTCTAATAATAAAGCAACTCCTTCAATAGTTTTATCATTGGCGTTATTACCAATCCAATGTTTTAAAAACTCTTCTCTAGAATATGTTAAAAGTCCATATGCAGGATCAGAGATATAATAAATATCCTTTTTTATTTTGTATAATACGATAAAGTGGTCTTTATTCCAATGTAATATACAAGGTAGGGATGCCTCTTTTAGTCTAATCAAAGTCAATTTGACACCGAGAGTCCTAAACCCTATGGTTTCTGCAGCATTACTCATACCGAGAAGATGGCTTCCTTCTCTGGTTGTTTCACTTAAATTTCTTAATTGTTGAACAGATATAGTCTTACCATAAAATTTAGAAATAATTTTTATACAGGTAGGTCCACAATCTTTAAAATCTATTTGATTATAAAAAGGAAAGCTCATATTAGAAGTTTAGGTTTGATTTAATAAATCTTTAATTCGTAACCCAAACCTATATTATGATATTCTCCTTCTTTTTTCTTTCCGTGTTTATAAAAAGTAATCCATTTTTTATCATCATTAAAAGAATACCTAAAAAATGTTTTGTTTTTATTTTCTTTGTAATAAACAGGAAAGTAGGGTTTAGTTGGTCTGGCAAATTTAATCATGCGGTTGTCAACCTCCTTTAATTCAAAAGGTGTTGTCGGGATTAATTTGCCATTTTCATCTGTTACCCCCAAGTTTAAAAGACTTATAAAAAACCCTTCTTTAGGTAATGTTATATTATATTTATCTAAGTCAACATCTACTTTGGTTGATTTCTCGTCAAGTACAACAGTAATATCTTCATAATTAAATTGTTCACCAGGCTTGTTTTGCTCGTTAGCGTAAAATGAAATTTTATATAATACTGAAAAAGGAAGTTTTTTTAATCGTTGGGCTTTACCTTCCATACTTTTATCAAAAGAAATCGTTTTTGTAACTATTGGTATAGTTAAACTCTTCAATTCAATATCATTGCTGTCAAAATGGTTGGGTATGTACATGGCTAATTCTCCTCCAATACTCAATCTATGAGATTGCATAAAATCATTGTGTATTTTTGGCTTTACTTTTTCGACTTTACTTTTTCTTGCCTTATCAGAAATAACTACTTCTGAAAGTTCATAATTGGTAGGACTTAAATAAATTGTATTGTCTTGAATTGATTTTAGACTTATAGTTTTAATGCTATAACCCATGCAGGAGAGCGATATTTGTTCACTCTTTATTTCATCCAAACTAAAAACCCCATCCTCATCAGTATATAGACCATTATTTTTTTCAAAAGTTATTGCTACATATGACACTCCTTTATTTGTAATGCTATCAACAACTTTAATTTGACCAAAAACTGAATTTGCAATTAGCGTTACAATTAACAGAGCCTTTGAGTTTTTCATGATTTGTATTATTTATATAATTATTAATTTCATTCTATTTAAAACATAATAGATTATTTATATTTTACTAAAAACAATATATTTTGTTTCAAAACTTCTAACACGGCACTACAAACGGTTCTGACCAAGAACCAATGCCTATACCTAACACTGTAAGTCTACATTTTACTTAGCAGGTCCTTAATAACCCTGTTTGGTTATTACTGCTAATTTCTAATACCTTTCATTTTCTACCAGCGTTGATTTTTCTCTGATGAGATTTACTCAATTCCCCCCTCTAAACTTAGTATATCTTTTAACATAAAATTAGAATTTATTATTAAATTATAATGACTACCCTAACATTAAATAGGGTAGCCAAAATGAATTTTACAATTGATTAGCAAGGTGTATCTTCCCATCCAGACCAAGACCCTAAGCCTACGCCCAAAAATGACGGCCTACATCTTACTTGACAACAATTGGCTACATTTCCACCGTTGTAAGTTCCAGTACCTTCACCATCATTTTCATAAAGTCCACCAGTTGACCTGATTTCGCATTTTTTACCACCATTAACAGCTTTTTGCTGTTGCTTGCTCAATTCTTGAGCACCTTCTAAATTCAAAATGTTTTTTAACATAATAAAATAATTTAAAATTGATTAACACTTGAACATTTAACGACTGTCAAGAATCAGTCTTTCTTTCTCGAAAAGATATTTTTTATGCAGGTACTACCTCGATTAAATGTTCAATTTGATATTCTATATCCGTTAAATCATACTCAGAAGGATATAAATACCCGTTTATTATTACTTGAGGTGTATGGTAAATATTATTTAATTCGCACCATTTAGTATTTTCTATTAAAGTTTTAGAATTTGCGTTATCAATTGAATTATATTTTTCTTTCCATTTCTGATAATCTTTATTATCAAACCAAAACTTCATGGCATTAAAAGCCTCTTTGCGACCATGTTCTTGATACAAGTTTAATATTTGAGCTGATATAGATCTTCCGTCATCATCCTTAATATGAATTTTCGAGTTGAAGATAAAATTCACTTGAATTTTATCTTTATACTCATTTTTTTCAAATATTTCTTTATAAACGTCAAATGTTTGTTTGCAAAAACTACAAGTAGGACTGATAACAATATCTACAATTGCTTTTGGGTCGTTTGAACCAAGACTCAATTTTCTAATTGAACTCGTTTCTAACTTCTTATTTTGAACTAATAATGTATTAAATAATCTAAAATTTCTTTTGAGTTTGAGATTATCTCCTTCTATTTCAACTAAATCCACATACCTCAAAAGCTTAGGTTTAGCATATATCCAAGCCATGAATACTAAGGCGAAAATTGAAAGACTTTGATTCCAAAATAAGCTATTGAAAGCTAAATTAAAATCACCAAATAATAGCTCCGTATTCATAAATAATATTACACATGAAATAGATAAACAAAGAAGACACCATTGTCTAATTATTAGAGCTTGAAGGAATATAGAGTAGAAAAGAATAGGAATGCAAAGTAAAAATAAAACAAAAAAGAAAAAAAAATCAAAATCCAAAAAAAAACGAATCAGAGTTATTGAAGAAAAAAAAATAAAACTTAAATCGGCAAAGGATATTTTACTTAAAACAATTCCTTCTTTATAATTTATAACAGATTCACAATTAACTTTTTCTCCGTTGATACAAATTTTATTAGAAATACTATCTACCATCCCAATCTCTTTTCTTAAGATGAGAATACTTAAAATTAAACCAATTAGAGAAAATAACGGCATAATAATCGTGGTAAAATTACTATGGTAAAATAGAATAAATAATAAAAAAAATAGTCCAAGATATTTTAATATTGAATTATAAGTAACTGATGAATTTGATCTTTCCACAGCCAAAACTCTACCTACCCAGACATTTTGAAATTCAGAAATAGTTTTCTCCTCTTTTTTAAGTGATTGAGTTATAAACTTAATCTTTTTCACTCTTTTGTTAACCAAACATAACTCCCCATTCTTTAAAATTGCTATAAATTCTTTAGGTAATTTATCAATGGAATTTAATGGTAGATGAGCAACAAGGTTTTCAACATTTAAACCATCTAATGTATCGGTGATTGATTTTAAACTCGGGAATTCTGGATGGCTATTTAGTAAAAGCTTTATTTTACTTTCCGAAAAAGAATAATTATTCCTCCTTAAATATTTATATATTACTTTATATACGTATTCTTGATTTTTCATGCCAGAAAAAATTACATTTTTCTCAGCTACAAGAACGTGAAAAAGATTAAGTTTGTTGCACAATTTAAAAACAGAAAAACTTACTTTTTGTAAGATATTTGGCTCATTCTCTAATTTAATGAAACATAAACCAAATAATTCAATTCAGATCTGATCATTTCTATAACACTACATAAATATTACATAAGAATATTATTCTATTTGGAAATTTATTTACCCCATAATGCCACATTTAAACTGCTAATTTTATCAAAATCCACCTCTATTCCTTTTTCATTTACAATCACCCCACATTCCTTCAAGGAAAGAAAATCTTTGTCATTTGACCACTTTGAGATATATGGATTGTAAGAACATTCCTTAAGGGAATAATAGGAATTAACATATCTATTTTCAAGTATCCGATTGTCAATACACATATATCTAAATTCACAATCTTTACAAACGTCAATGTCATCTTTTTTTACGTTCCATAATTTAGATATTTCACTTTCATTAATAATTTTTATTAAATCATCTTCGCTATTTAAACTGTTGCTTTTATTGTAATTTATATCACCTTCTAAACCATTAAAAACTCCATTATTACTTGAAACACGTATTTTTCTATTAAAATATAAGTTATGCTCTAATGATTCAGAAAAAGAATTAATTCCTAAAACGAATTGAGGAACAAAAACATCTGATTTATCTCTTTTTGGCAAAAAATCAACGATATGTATATTATTTGCAATGCTTATATAATTTGAAAAATCTTTCTCTGAGACAGAACCTATTGGAAAGAAAAAACTTATGGAATTAAAAGTTAACTTGGACAAATTAGTCTCATAAAAAAATTTTAATTTTTTAAAGTTCATTCCAAAAGAAAAATTAAGTGCAATATGTTTACAATTTAAATTTTCAAGAAATTTAAAAACAAATTCCTTTTGTAAATGATCAATATCAACAACTGCATTAGTAATCAAACTACTTGTTTTCCATTCAAAATCAATTTTTGGAAAATTATTTTTAAAAGATGATGGAACAAAAAAAACATATTCCTTTTTTAAAAGGAAATTCAACCAATTCAATTCATCTTCACTACAGATTTTGTAAATTAAGTCTTTCTCGTGATTTTCAATTTTTTTGAGCTGATTGTAAACCTCATTTGGCATGAAATCATACTCTTTTCTTGGTAAATCATATATTGCTGTCCGTAAATAACCCTTAATAAATTGAACTTGGGCATGAAACTTTAATATCATTTTACTTAAAATATAATAGGTTTATTCAATGTGTCTGGCATAAATAATTTCGCATTATATTTTTCTGAGTAAATATATGGCCTAATGTGTCTTTTGTTTTTTTTAAAAGTACCAAGCTTTAAATATAGTGGCAATTTTGGTATCTTAAATTCTTCTTTCTGCATTTTTATGTTTAATTAAATATTTAGCAATAATATCTTCTATATAATAATTACAGGGAATAGATACTTGACTGAATTGACCAATTGGGTTGACTTCTAAAAAAATATATTCATTATTATTTGTAACTAACATATCAATAGACCCTGAATTAAGACCGAGATGATTCATCGTTTTAATTAACTTTTTTTTAACTTTTTCATCTAAATAAAAAGGAGGTGTTCTATTAGGTTTTTCAAAATTATAATCTCTAAAATCAACCTTTGTTTTATCATCATTCTGTGAAAAAATGGCAGAACTATAAAATTTATCCTCTATAAAAAAAAGTCTTATTTCAAAAATTTTATCAATATTCTCTTGAAATAAGCTTAGCATAAATTCTGAAGGAATCTCATTTAGAATATCCTTTGTCACTACTTTTGTAAAAGAAGAAAAAACCTCATTCTGATTAAAAATAAAAACACCAGGCGAAAAATTTTTTGTAACAACACTTTTGTGTTTTTTATAAAATTTTTCTAAATCTGATTTTTTGGTGGTTATAAGCGTATCCGGTATTTTTAAACCCATTCGGGTAGCAACATTCAATACCTCTAATTTATTTAAGTAAATATCACCGTATTTATTTAAAGATCTATCTTCTATGTATTTTGTAACTATTTTATGAATTTCATTTGTTTCATTTGCACAATGAGCATTAATCTGATTGGTCAACTCTGAAACACCTTCAATTTTATCAAAGAATATTTTATAGTGGCTTCTTCTATACCAAAAAGCTGTAAAATCACTTAACAAATATTCCTTGTCATTTATTGAAAGGGCAACATCAAAACCATTGGCGTTAATTATCAAATTTTGATATCGAATAGTATCCTGATTAGAAATTCTTAAAAAATCTACTTGATAATAGAATAGCCAATCTAAAACATCATTTGTAGACATATCGTCCTGACTTGAAAGAACTAAAATCATAACTTACTATTCCATTCAAATTCCAAAACAATTTTTTTATAAAAATCAACATCTCTTATCGGTGCAAATTTTAAGTTTTCAGGATTAAAAATTTCAGGTACATTTTCAATTTCCAATAAACCAAATAATTGATTTTTATTGTGAATAAAACTCCAATTATCATAATTTTTAAAAACAATGTAATCCATTTCATTTTTTAAATATGCTTTTTTGTAATATGGATAAAAAAGCAGCCAAGTTTTATCAAAATTTGAACCCGATTTATAATTATGAAACATAGCTACCTGAAAATGATTTTGAATAATTGCAAAATTTTTCGCAGTGGGATAATTTTCGTTTTCTTGACAAAAATTATGTAAATCAGATAAATTTGAAAATAAATATTTGTTCCTTTTTTGTGTTAAAATTGACTTATTTATAGAATCTAAATTCTGAAGGCTATCATATATTTCATCGCTATATTTTGTATATATTTGATCTCTATCTCTAATTTCATTTAGGAGTTTTAAATCCAGCTGTTTTAAAAAATTTTTTTTCATCCAGACAAAGTGATTTTTCAAATAAATTCTTTTGAACCATTTTGCCAGTTTACCATATATAATCGCGTTGTAATAATTTTCATTTCCATTAAAATAAAGTATATTGACGCCATAATTTTTAATTAAAAAAATCATCTCCTTTTTAAAAGAAGAAATATCATTACTGAAACTTTTTTGAAGTAATTCATATCTTAACTCAGGCTCTACACCGTATTTACTTTCCAATTTAGACAATATGTTTTTTACTTTATTATAACTACCAGTCTTGTAAACAAGAGGTTTAATAGAATCATAGATAACCTTATCTCTATGATTTTGAGAGCAAAGTAAATTAGAGCAAAATAAGACTAAACAAATAAAAATTCTCATTATCATTTTTTTCTAAAAAATTTTTCAAAGAGCATTTTTAGATATAAACATCAAAAATGCCCTTTGTTAGGATTAGATAATAAAGCTCAATACTATCAAGGAGCTTTAGTTAACTCATTTTGCTTTGGCCAGATTCCATCTGCAAAAACATCAGTAGGACCGTTTACAAAATCCGCACAATCTGGAGCTGCTTCACCACCACCAGTACACTCGTGATCTCCAGTTTGCTCAGAATAAGCCGGAGTACCCCCTGTAATTTTCTTTGCTGTTTCATCTAGAATCTTTGCATCTTCAAATTTTTGAAACAATTTGTTTTCAATTTTTTTCATATTAAATTTATTATGAAATTCACCTACTCTATTAGCTTTTCGGTTTCCGCTTTATAAAAAAACAAATAAATTTTTATAATACTTCATGTTTTACACGCATAATACCTTACTAATAGTAAGGTATTATGAAAGAAAATTTTAGCGTGTAGTGAAATTACAAGTAGCCCTTTTCTTTTGCTGCTAAAACCAATGCTCTATCGCTATTGTTCTTAATCTTAAAATTATTTTTAAGTAATCTTTTTCTTTTTTCTATACCTGCTCTCGACAATGGAATAAACTCTATTAGCTCTTTCATGTTTGCTCCAATAGATATTTCATAAAGTATCTTAACGTCTAATTCATCCAGAATAAAACTATTGTGGTATTTTTTTCTCATTAAATTTAGAATTGTTTCACTGTAATATGAACCATTATTGAGAATTTTCTTTAGAGCATTAACCAAATCAGCGAAATCTATATCAGGTTTAATCAGAAATACTTCTGGGTTTAGAGATTGAAGAATATTATTTAATCGGAAATTATTATTATGAGCAGTACATACGAAAAATCTACAGTCAGGTAATATTTTCTTGATTTTCTGACCCAAAATTTCACCATTTAAAATATCATACTTTTTACTTGGAGGAAGGCTGATATCTAACATCACTAAATCATATTTGCAACCCTGATCTAAAGTTATAACTTTATCATAAGCTTCTTCACAATTTTTTGCTTCCGATATTTGAAATTCAATATTTTGAATTTCTATTTGAACGACGTCAAGAGATTTTCTAAAGGCATCGATACTCAATTGATGATCCTCAACAATTAAAATAGAAAAAACATTCTTCATATACAATAGCTTTGAATGATTGTAAGGGAAATTTTACAGCTATTAAATTCTCAGGAATAATTATATTTCAAATATATAGAAAAAAAAATAGACATTCCAACTATCATTGCATAGGTCATTATATAGAATTAAAATTTGGGGCGAGAAAAATATTAGAGTAAGAAAATCACATCCAAACTCAGCACATCTTAATAACCTGTTAATTATAAAATTAACAGAAGCGAATAAGATGCCCACGGGTTTACACGCTGAAAAACATGATTTATCAACGAATCGTATAAAGGCTAAATTATTAAAAAGCTCAAGTTATTAAGACCTCTTATATAATTGTTATAGGTTGTTTTAAATTTGAATTTTACTTTCTCCCTTTACAATTCTCTGTTTATGGTTATCGCCTTTTTGAAATATTCTCGATTCCTTTTCTGAAAGAATACCATGTATAATGCAATATGCCCTTGTTTAATTCTTTGGTCTTCATTAAAATGTTCAAAGACTGTACGGTGTTGAACTGTGTAATATAGTTTACCATTAACTTTTCTCATCACTATTCAAAGTGATTTTCTCTTGAAATTGAACATCATGCTTTCCTTTATCGATTTTCTTATCTAAAATCAAGTTCTTTTGAGGTGGTTGAGGATGTTCAAAAAGCGCTTGCATCATTGCTACAGTAGCTTTAATCTGTAACTTTTCAATATCTTTCATAATAGCGATCATTCCATACATCCGTTTTTTAATCAGATTAGAAATTCTGTTTTCCAAAGTTTCCATACGAGGTCCTAAATTCTCGGTTGGGGAAATTCCATTTTTATTAAAAAATTCTAGCATTAATAGCCATGTCATCGATTGAGATTTTGACAATATTTTACTAAATTTTCTAAATTCAATCGCTACAGTCTTTTTGATCTTTAAGGTCTCAAACTTTTCATTTTCATATCCTTTATCCATAGTTTTTAGTAAAATTTTCGCCTGTTTAAGACGGTTAATATATGCTTTTAGTAAAATATTGTGCTGCTAGCTAAATCTCGAAAAACCTAAAAATTAGCTGAAGCCTATAAACACTAGGGTTCTGAATAAACAGAATCAATGCAACAACTCGCAGCGTGTTACTCTCTTGCTATTCCTTTTCGTCTAGCGTGCTGGACAAAAAAAATACCATTACATCCAAAAATGTAATGGCTTTTTAATAATTGCTAATTGTATTACTATTTTTTAAGACTGTTATTCTTGAAGTTTAAAAAGTAGCTTTAAGGAATGGCTCTTTTTGTTGAAGATTACAAAATATCAGAACAAAAAAGACAGCCTTTTTATACCGCTTTTTTTTGCTAATGCAATTTTTAATACTCGCTCGGAAGCGTTAGTGTATTATCTACGAAAAATAAACGCAATTCATCCAAAGGAAAATCGGTTACATTATAGCGATGCTTTTCAAAAATAGTACCATTTCCATCACTATATTTTATGATGGCTCGCATTGTTTTTTAAACTGTTCCTTTTCAGAAAATCGTTTAAAATCAATGGTAATAAATTCACTTCTATTTGATAACGTTTTTGAAATTACTGATGCATCTGTAATTAACTAAAAACATTCCGCTTCATTAGCTAAATATTTGCTGCATTCAAGGTTCTAACGCAACAAACGTTGCTTTTTTTTGTTAGCTACTAAGTTACATGTTTAATTTTGCTTTTTTAAACTTTCAATTTATAAAAACACTAAAATTAAACATGTGGTGACTTTACAAACACAAAACCACTTTTAAATTAAGCCAAAATCGCCCTATTATTTTTATACTTTATTGGGAGCAATACTTATTCTTTCCAACTTTGAAGTCTATCAAGATATAAATAACTTTCCGCGAACTTTTTATGTTCAGAACTTGTCATTTTCTCCAATACGTTTAATGCGGAAATATAACTAGCTAAATTTCCATTTGACGAACTGAATTTTCCATCTTGGATAAAAGTTACCAAACTATCATTTTGTACTTTTAAATTTGGATAATCCTTTTGTAGTTGTTCTCCACCACCAATCCAAGTGACGATTTTCTTCCCATCTGCAATTCCAGATTTTCCTATGAGTTGCGCACCTGCACAATTACTTACAACATATTTAGTTTCTTTATTTTTCTCTCTTATAAAATCCACAATTTTGTCGTTATGAACTTGGGCGGACATATCATAAGCACTTGGCACAAACAAAGCTGTTAATCTAGGGCAATTCTCAAAAGTATAATCGGGAACAAAATGCATTCCTTCTTCCGTTGTAATTGGATTCTTTGTTTCAGCTATTGAAATGACGTTAAAAAGTTGTTTTCCGTCTTCGGTTGGTTTTGCAAAAACGTCTGAAGTTGCTATTACTTCTGTTTGAAGTACTCCATTGTACATTAAAAGTCCAATGGTTGGTAAATCTTCCCTAAAAGGTTTTAAATGTTTAGTGTCTGAAGATCTTATTTTTTCCTCTTTAAATTCTTTTGCATTTTCTTTTCGTGTATCGGAATCATTTTTACTATTTGTATTACAACTGCAAATCAAAATTACAGTTAGCATAATCAGTATCTTTCTCATAATTTTTATTTTTAGCTGCTAATTGGTTTGTGTGTACTTATTGCTATTCTGTTCCACGCATTTATTGTGGTAATTGCAATAATGATTTGGGCAATATTATGTTCATCAAAAATTTCTGTCGCCTTTTTATAGGTTTCCGATGAAAGCCCATTTTTGTGTATCAATGTTATTTCTTCGGTCATTAAAAGGATTGTTTTTTCTTCTTCAGTAAAAATATCAGTTTCTTTCCAAGCATCGAGCAAGAATATTCGTTCTTGAGACTCTCCATTTTTTAGAGCATCTTTTGTGTGCATATTTATACAAAATGCACAACCGTTTATTTGTGAAGCTCTTATTTTAATAAGTTCTTTGTGTGTTTTTGAAATATCACTTTGGTTTAGATATTTTTCTAAGCCAAACATTGCTTTGTATGCAAAAGGTTCGAGTTTGTCGATTTGAATTCTTTTCTCCATTATTTTTATTTTATCTACATTTCTTTATTAGGTTTTATAATCATTCTAAAATATTGGTCTTTATAGATGTAATACCCGAACCAATTATATAGCGTTCTTACCTTATTTTTAAAATTTACTAGCCCCATTATATGAACGAAAATCCAGATTAACCAAGCCACAATCCCATTTATGGCATACTTTTGCTTTGGAAAATCCATTACCGCCTTATTTCTACCAATAATAGCTAAAGAGCCTTTATCCTCATATAGAAAAGGTTTCCAATTATTTTTTCTTTTCAATAAATTTTCAGCCATTTTTTTAGCTTGTTGTATAGCAGGTTGAGCAAGTTGTGGGTGACCGTTCGGATAATTTTTATCTCCATTCATTATAGCGCAATCTCCTAAAGCATAAATATTATTGGTCAAATGGACTTGATTGAATTGATTTGTTTTTAGTCTTCTGCCGGTTCCAAAACTCTCTTTTGGAAAACCCTTGAATGCTTTGGCAATAACACCAGCGGACCAAATTAGATTTTTTGAGCTAATTTTAGTTCCGTTGGACAATTTAACGGTTTCGCCATCAAAATCTTCGACGATCGTATCCATCATAAGGTTAACACCAAGTTTCAATAATTTTTTTGAGGTGTATTGCTGTGCTTTGTTCGACATTGCGGACAACACGGATTTTTGACCATCGATCAAATAAATTTTTCCAAGCCCCTTTTCTTCTAGTTCAGGATAGTCTTTCCTTATTACGGACGCACTCATTTCTGCTAAAATACCAGAGAGTTCAACTCCTGTTGGACCTGCACCTGCAATAACGAAGGTTAGGTATTTTTTCCTTTCTTCTCTGTCTTGGATTCTTGTAGCAAGGTCTAACCGGGTTAAAATAGTATTTCGCAATGATAAGGCATCACTAATCGTTTTCATTGGCAAACTCATTTCTTCGATATTCTTATTACCAAAAAAATTGGTTTCCGTACCTGTTGCCATGACTAGAATGTCATACGTTAATTCACCATTGTTTAATATGACTTTATTTTTATCGGGAACTATTTCCTTAAGCGAGCCAAGCCTAAAACGCACATTTTTTAAATCGCGTAGAATTTTACGGAAAGGGTAACTAATGGCCGATGGCTCCATAAAACCACTTGATACCTGATATACTAAAGGAGGGAAAAAATTATAATTGTTACTGTCAATAAGCACTATGTCGTACCTGTTTGAATTACCAATCCTTTTTATGAACTCCAAACCAGCAAATCCACCACCAACAACAATTATTTTTTTTCGTACACCCATTTTAAATGTAAGCCTATTTGTTTATGGCAAAAGTAAATAGGACAATTTGAAAAAAAATTAAACCAGTTTAAGAAATCTATTTCTTTTTGATCTCACTTAAATATTCGGGTGTTAATCCGAGGAAACTAGCTATTAAATACTGTGGTACTCGTTGAATAAAATCAGGAAAATCATCTCGAAATTTAAAGTATATATCTTCTTTTGAATAGCTGTAAATATACTTTAAGCGCATTAGAGCCGAACCATAGGCAATTTCATAAATTATCCTGAAATATTTTTCCATTTGAGGGAAGTCAGCAAGTAGTTTTTTCAAGTTCATAAACGAAATTGACAACACTTCTGAATTTTCTACCGCTTCTATATAAAAGTTGGAAACCCCTTCTTTTTGAAAAGCCAAGAAATCGGTTAACCACCAGTTTTCTATTGCAAATTGTGTCGTTTTTTTATTACCAAGACTATCATAAAAATATAAATGCAGACATCCTTTGGAAACAAAAAAGAGTTTGTTGCAGTTGCTTCCTTCAGATAATAAAATTTCTTTTTTGTGAAAGCATTCATTTTCAAAATAAGAAACTATTTGCGACAATACAACACCTGTTTCGTTGATCTGGCTTCCGATATGTTTTTGCAGTCTTAATTTAGTCATATTTGATTTGTCTTGTACGGAAATATGGCTATAGGTTAAAATTGAATTAAGCTGTTTTTAAATATGCCATATTAGGTGTTTTATAGCCTAAAGATAAATGTAATCTTATTTAGTTATATTAATTAATTGTATTTTTTACAGCTCTTCTAATGCCAGCCCTTTTAACAAAGGTTTGGTTGAGCTAAACTCATCTTTAAATTATAATTTAACTGCTCTACTATAACATAAGAAATACTTTCATAAAAAATTAATAAGTTTTTACATGTTTTTTGCAACATTACTTTGTTATGCGTAGTTTATTAAGGTAATTCAAGATTCCATTTTAGTTGAATATTTTTATTCACTTTAATCTTATTAAAAATCGCCTTTCTGTGAGCAGCACCAATAAGAAATACACCAGTTTCAAATTCATTATTTTTAACATACGAGTTGATGTTTTCTAGCATTTCATTTTCTCTATTGTCAATTACACTTAGCCAATTTTTGTACACGTTTTTATATTCCAAATTTTCTAATTGAGAAATGACATTTTTTTCTCTTTCAGACATTTCATCAAACACTTGAATGCTTTCGTCACTATTTAAATATTCAAAGCCAAACAAATGCGTATTATCATTATTTTTTTTCCATGTCTTTGAGAATTTTTCATCTTGATTTATTGAATTAAACAATTCTTCAGTTCGTTTTCTAAAAATTAAACTTGGTGCAGGAAAACTGTCTATTGCTACAAAAGAAAACGAATGATTTTTAGATAGTTTTTCTATTGCATTAAACTCAAGGGAAGAATGAATGAATCCATTTTTAAAGTCTTCAAATAATTGCTTAGACGTTTCACAAAATACAACATCAGGTTTAATCTTATTAAGTATTTCAAACAATCTTTCAGAAGTGCAATTGCCTTTCTCTCTGTGGACAGTAGATACTAGATAAATATTGGTTTTCAATTGTAAGATTAGTGTTTATAAAGTGAGCAAATGGTTAGTATATGTAACGTATAAATATGTGCTGATTTTCTGGTTATAACTTAGCCAAATTTACGATTTTTGTTTTTAATTTTCACTAAAGCCAAATTCGTGAATTTGGCGGTGCTTGCAAACGGGCACGAACCTTTATTTTGACACTTACTAGCTATGTTTTATATACTTTGTTGGCAAACGTTATTTTTCCATCTATTTGTATTAATTGTTTCCATTATTACTTATTCATCTGCCCCAATTTTTCAACTTTATTCAACCATTTAGCTCTAAACTCTTTTTTAGAAAGGCGTATAGGCCCAATGGCTGTAATACGCACTTTTTTCACACCAATATAATGCAATGTTCCTCTTTTCATTGCATTGTGGCTAGGGCTTCTATAAACAAATTTGTAAAACCAAGTTGGTTGATCCATTGTGCAAATTATTCTGGCAGATTTACCTGTCAGGCACTTATCCGAAAGCAATGAATTTTCTCTTTTTTTAAAAGCAAATCCAGGTAGTAAAATCCGGTCTAAAAAGCCTTTCATTACTGCAGGGACAGAGCTCCACCAAACAGGATACACCCAAACTATATGGTCTGCCCATTTCAATTTATCCTGTGCATCTCGTAAATCTGGTTCTAGTTCAGTTCGCTTTCTATAGCCAAACTCTAGGTTTGGGTTGAAGTTCAATTCTCGAATATGAATTTCTTTTATTTCAGCATTTGATTTTTCAGCACCTATTTTATAGGCTTCTGAAAGTCCAAAACTGTAGCTTTCCTTGTCAGGATGTCCGTTTATAATGAGTATTTTCTTCATCTACTTAGAAAATTTTTTTGATTTTAGATTCAAATTGTGTTCCTGATAAAGTCTCTATTTTGAAGAATTTATAGAGTATGAAAGTGGTAGGGACGGTCAAAAAGAAGCTACAAATAGCAAAAGTGATAATGCTACAAATCACAGCTAAGATTTGTGAACCAAATTCTCCCAAGTAATTTTGTGAGATAAAAAAAAGATAGGTGGCTTCTGAATAGTCATAAAAGCGAGTGGAGGTTTCGTAGATAAGCCAAGCAGGATAAAACCATTTTCGAATAGGTTCCCACCATTTTCCCCAAATTGATTTTAGTTGTAAATTTTGTTCTTCCATTTGTAATTGTTTATTACAAATGTCAAACTAATGGAAGCGGTATCATTTGATATAAATCAAATTCGGTTTTTAGGGTTTCTTATTCTACTCAAAGTTTCGAGTGTAATTCCCAAATAAGAAGCAATATGAGTGAGCGGAATTCTGTTTGTTATGTCAGGATAAATGGTTAAAAGGTGCCTGTAGCGTTCCTCTGCTTTATTGAATTGAATGGTATACAATCTTTCGCACAATCCTAACATAGTTTCGGTCACCACTTTGTTTATAAAGCGTTCAAAATCGTGATATTTATTAGTAAGTATATCTACTGTGTCTTTTGTAAACTCAATAACTGTTGAATCTTCAATAAACTCAACATAATGAGGACTTGGCTCTTTGCTAAAAAAACTAACTATAGAAGCCATAATCTGATTTTCAAAAGTAAACCAGTCAGAAATGTCCTTTCCGTCTTTCAGGTAATAGGCTCTAGAACAGCCTTGCACAATTAGAAATCCTTTTTTAGAAAATTGTCCTTCACGAACCACAATTTCCCCTTTTTTAAACCTGCTAATTTTTGAATTGGCAATAAATTCCTGCTGGCATTCATTGGATATTGGTGAATAAATTTCTCCAATCTCATTTAAGATTTTTTCAATGTTCATATTTTATTGACTGCATTTTTTTGATTTAGTACAGAGGTTCGTTTTAATATTTGCCGACAATGGGGTATAAACAAATTGTTTATACCCCATCTATAACCTCAACTACAAATCTAACATAATTCTATAATCATCAGACTACTATAAAAAACCACAACTGTTATTACAACACTCTAAACAGAAGTAACATTTTTTTCTTCAATTTAACCTTGGTAAAATAAAAACTTCCTAGATGGATTAAAGATCTTTACAATTACTTAAATTGTTTGCGATACTATGTTTTGTTTCAACTAGGCACCGAAGCGTTAGACCTCACTAAACACTAGAAAAAGAGCATAATTTATTTTGAAAAAGTCATATTATGCTCTTATTAAGCCCTCATATATACACGTCCTTGTTTATGTCTTTAATTACAAGATTACTATGAGCTTTTACAAACACACTTAAACCGTGTATAATTAATTGCCTGGTCACTGCCGACTTACGAAAATCCTCGCGGATCTTCTATCTGTGATTTATTTGCTAAATTGGGTACTTAAACCGCGCAACTAATCATACACAAGACCGTTATATGCAAGCCTATGAAAAACATCCTACTAACATTTTTACTACTCTCACTTTTTAGCTGTCAAGAAAAAAAGAAAGAAATTATTTCTAAAATTTCAATTGTTGAAAAAGAAAAAATTGAGAAAAGAAATGAAGTCTTTATTAGTGTAAATGATACAATAAAATCATTTGTCACTAACCTTTTTGTAGATGAAATGCAAGATATGCCTGACATGCTATACTTAGGAAAAAAAGAAAGCGAAATGTCTAGAGTTATTCCTACTGAAAAATCAATTAGAATTGTTGGCGGAAATCCTATGATTTCCTTCTATTACGAATTAAAACTTGAAAAAGGAGATAGCCTTTTAATTAATATAGCAAAAATAAGGGTTAACAAATCTAAACAGGTTGATTATCCAATATTCAGCATATCGAATAGTGATAAATTGTGGAGTGAAAACAACTTTAATTTTCTACTATACAAATACAATATTGATAATAAGGCAATCGTAATAGATGATGGCAGAAATTTTCGAAATAATAAATATGATTCAGAAAGTATTTATCAAAATTCAATTAAATTATTAGATAGCCTAAAATCCAATAACAGCGTTTCAGATAATTTTTATTCAACAACTAAAGTTAATCAAGAAATAAAGTTTGCCACTTCCAAAATTAGACAAGCTAAAAATCAAAATCTAGAATTAGACATTGAGGGTTTAGGTTTAAAACTTAATGAAGAAGAATTACTTGACAATAAAGAATATGTAAGTTTCTTGAGAGCCTTAATTTTATACAACTATTTTAAAGAAGATAAGCGAGTTAAGAATTCTGTTTTATTCGACTTTGTCAATGAACAAGAAACATTTTTGAACGAATCTACAAAAGAGATTATATTGGACTCTTATCTTAAAAGTATTTTCTTCGTTGAAAAACCAAAATTTAACAAGTATCTGACAAAGTTTCAATCTGCTAGCAATAATGATAACATTAAAAACAAATGGAATTCTGTTGTTGACAAAGAAAAGGCGAACTCAAATAAACTAAATACAACTAATAGAACTGTCGGAATTTTGACTAATCTTATTAATGACAATGAATTGACCTTTGAGCAAGTACTTGCGAAGCATAAAGGGAAAATTGTTTTAGTAGATTTTTGGGCAAGTTGGTGCGCACCTTGCCGAAAAGAAATGCCATTTTTAAAAGATTTGAAATCACAGTTCAATGAAACAGAACTTAAAACTATTGAGATTTCAATTGATAAAGACTATTCAGCTTGGGTAAGAGCGTCAAAATTAGAGAATCTGTCAAATGAGATAGATAATTATATAATATCTAATTGGGAAAAATCTAATCTTTATAAAACTTATAATATTAAGACTATTCCAAGATATTTACTTTTTGGAAAAGATGGTAAAATAATTGATAAAAATGCACCAAGACCAAGTCAAATGGAACTAGCTGAATTAATAAAGGCCAGCATATAACACCATGTATAATTAATTGTTAGTTATAGCTTCCTTACGAAAGTCCTCGCGGACTTTTGCTACGCACAGTTCGCTACGCTCGGGTCTATTTGGTGTTTATTTGCTAAATTACTTGCTAAGCCACGCAACAAACCATATACAAAACCGTAAGGGATCACTAATCTAAAACACGTTATAGTTCTCCTCTTTTTCTATATAAAGATATTTATTACAAACTAAAGAAATAGGTTGTAGCCAATTTGAGAAAAATTAGTTCTCAATAGTCATATTGTAACAAATCAGATGACAAGCAGACTCATATAATAAAGTATATTCAAAATATTAAATTCAAATAATTATGAAATTAAATAAAGCATCTGCATTTTTCAAAAATTTAATAATAGAATCAGACAATAAATCTGAAATCAAAATTTATGAGAATTTTATTTCAATTTTGACTGATTTGAATAGTAGAGATCTTTCAGAAGAACAGTTGAAATCAATAGAAGAAAAACTTGATTCTCTAAATTTTAATGAGAACTCTGATAACAGAAAAAAACACTTCAAGCAAAAGTTGAACCTATTTGTAGGGCATTTAAAGAAAAAATTATCTCTGGTTTCAAAAGGATATTATACTGCAATCGGAATGAGCCTTGGTATGAGTTTTGGAGTTGCGTTTGGAGCAATTTTCGGAAATGTTTCATATGGATTAATTTTCGGAATGTTAATTGGAATGTTAATTGGAACTGCGAAGGACTCTAAAGCTAAAAAAGAAGGCAAAGTTTTAAGTACGAATCTTTAATAAAAACTGGCTACAACAAATAACTGAGTTAAAACACATGTTTCCTTAATTTCTTATTGCCTACTTTGCTTATTCTACGGCGCCCTCGTACACTGCTTCCTGATTCTTGAACCGTTGATGATATTCCAACATAACTATTTTATAGATGAACCGACCACAAGCTTAATGTCCATAGAATAAAACGGGACGTCTGTAATTAAACACCTAACGCCGCTTATAGCAGACAGAGACAATAGCATTGCAGCTATGAATACCTCGTTGCATAAACAAAGGGGGTATTGATCTGTATAGGATTTTGGTTATTATGAATTGGCTATTACGGTTTACCGTAAGTAATTTAGAATAGAAGGTATTAACTTGGCTTTTGATGAAGCGTACGTAACTTTACGTATAGTTTTTATTAGAAATATAATTAACTTCGTAGCTCATGACTTAAACTATTTAAAACACTTGCTATTACCCACTTAATTTGTGGGATATGAGTGATAAAAGTTTTGATATAACAAGTTGGCAAACATTTTGCGCGTGCCAACAATTTCAAGGCTTTTACGAAATTCTGTGCTTACTTGCTTCAGAAAAATACGTTGGAATTTAAAGCTGAACGTTAAAAAATATTACACTGGAATTTCTTACTATTGCGGAACTTTACGCACGAATTTCGACTTACCCAACTTCGGTTCTTTAATTCAAAATTATAGCAATCCTCAACTTTTGGATGATAAGCGGAATGGCAAAACGTACGGCTGAACTGTTCGCAATTTTAAAAAATTGAAATTAGTTGTTTAAATCAATCGATTCTGATGTCACGAAATTTCGGCCGAAAATCAAAACTGATGCTCTTTGCGGAAAAAAACGGAATAATAATTTGAAGATTTTTTTGACATTTAAGTAAAAGACGAAACAACGTACGAAAAACCAAAGATCCTATAAATACACAAAGGAGTAGTTCGTAAAAAGAAAAAACGTTAGCCAACAATGTATATAATTTATAGCTGCTTCTTGCCTACTGTCGAAAAACCTCACGGTTTTTCTATTTCGGTTTTTATTTGTTAACTTACTCGCTTATAACACGCAACAAATCATATACGAGACTGTTGGCAAACATTTTGCGCGTGCCAACAATTTCAAGGCTTTTACGAAATTCTGTGCTTACTTGCTTCAGAAAAATACGTTGGAATTTAAAGCTGAACGTTAAAAAATATTACACTGGAATTTCTTAC
>Ga0209344_10001970_pt1 | contig 24360 bp, 26 predicted proteins | sample Cruoilmetagenom6_FD_187293 | JGI IMG/M metagenome (GOLD analysis project Ga0209344, IMG submission 187293) | Oil polluted marine microbial communities from Coal Oil Point, Santa Barbara, California, USA - Santa Barbara Oil Seep Sample 6 (SPAdes)... | ecosystem: Environmental > Aquatic > Marine... | reverse complement strand
GGCGCGGACGGCCAACGATCGGGCCCGCCGGTTCTATCAAGAGATCCCCGACGATGTCTGGAATGACCCGAGCCTGCCGATGGATCGGGCGGATTGGGAGCGTTGGCTCAACTCGAGCTCGGTGCTCCTTGCCGGGAGCTGATCACCATCAGCCTGCAAATCCTGTTGAGGCGAGTGTGCAAACCATAGTGTGTATTTTTTGCGCACGAATGTGGTGAAATCCGCGCCAACAGCCGATAACAACTCAGATCGCATGAAACGGGAATGGATTCCCGTGGGATCGCAGTGTTTCGAGCAAGAGGGTCAGGATGACCGGATCAGCGCACTCACAAGAGAATAACGCTCACGCCACCCCCCAGGCGGCTCGGCTGTCCTCGCTCGTCGAAGAGGCGCAGGGGCTGATGGATGAGCTGGTCTCGGTCAGCGTCGGGCACACCGACGCGATCAAGGGCGGCGATGTCGCCAAGATCGTCGAGATCGTCAGCACCCGCGAGCCCATCGTCGCCAGCCTCGTCCGCGTGGGCGAAGAGATCGGGGCGTTTATCGCCGACCCTGAGGCGATCGCCAAGGTCGACGACACCGATTGCGAGCAGGCCTTCAAACGCATCGGGGCGATCGAGCACACCATGAAGCGTCTGCGTGAGCGCGATGCTCAGGATCAGATCCTGATGGAGTCAGCCCGCGATCAGCTCGCCAGCCAGCTCGCGGGCATGGGCACGGGCAAGACGGCTCTGCGTGCCTACAAGCCGAATCAGGGCACTCCAAACCCCATACTCCAAGATCGGCAGGGCTGAGCGATGAGCAGACTCGCAAATGCGCCCCAACTCGATTCGTTGCAAGCGGCTGAGGCCGCGCCTAATGCTGGGCCTGTTGCTGGGCTTCCGACGAGCAACTTGTCCTCGACCGATCTTGCGGAGCTGATGTCGGCCTTTACCGATGTGACGACGAAGCTCGAGCACACCCATGCCCAGCTACGATCTGAAGTCTCGCGGCTCACCGACGAGCTTTACCAAGCCAACGAGGCGCTCGAACGCTCGCGTCGGCTCGCGGCTCTGGGTGAGATGGCCGCGGGGATCTCGCATGAGATCCGCAATCCGCTGGGTTCGATTACGCTCTACGCCAAGATGTTGGCTGATGATCTCGAAGCGATGCCCGAGCAGTGCCAGATCGTCCAGAAGATCGGTCGAGCCGTGCGCGGGCTCGACGAAATCGTCGGCGATGTGCTGACCTTCGCCCGCGAACTCAAGACCAACCCGCACCCGTGCGAATCTTCGTCGCTGATCGAGCACGCGCTCGAAATGTGCCATGCCGAGATCGAGCGCAGCTCAGTCGTTGTCCATAACGAGAACCAGCTTGAATCCATCGAGCTGATGTGCGATCCGACGCTGCTCCAGCAGGCCCTGATCAATGTCATCCGCAACGCGTGCGAGGCCAACCGGGTCGCCGGCGGTCAAACGCTCATCGTCGACAGCGGGCTCGAAACCGTCAAGCTGGGCGAAGCGAGCACCCCGTGCGTGGTGTTCCGCGTGCAGGATCAGGGCGACGGGATGCCTCCAGAGGTTATTGAGCGGATGTTCAATCCGTTCTTCACCACCCGTGATACCGGCACCGGGCTCGGGCTGGCGATCGTGCACCGGATCGTCGATGCCCATCGCGGCAAGATCGAGGTCACCAAGCCGTCCACCGGCGGGGCGTGTGTCAAACTGTTTATTCCCAGGGAGCCATCCCTGGTTGTTTCGAGAAGTGAGCCCGCGAGCGATGCGGGCGAGATCATAATCACGCACGGGCAACGCGCCCACGCGGCGAATGGGGTATGTTGATATGTCGAGAACGATCCTCGTTGTAGATGATAAAGAAATGATGCGCGACTCGATCGGGTCCACGCTCACGCGGGCGGGCTTCGCGGTCCGGACCGCGTCCGACGCACGCTCGGCGCTCAAAGAGATCGCGTCGCGTCGCCCAGACGCGGTGGTGACGGATCTCAACATGCCCGGCATGACGGGGATCGAGCTTGCCGGCGAGATCCAAGCGATCGACGACGAACTCCCGGTGATCCTGATGACCGCCTTCGGCACCATCGAGACGGCCGTGCAAGCGATGAAGAACGGGGCGTACGACTACATCACCAAGCCGTTCGAGGGCGACGAGCTGATCATCGCGCTCAAGCGGGCGATGGCCCACGCCGCGGTGGTGCGTGAGAACGCGATCCTCAAAGCCAACATCGGGCAGTCGGACTCATCGAACTCGCTGGGTGCGGTCGGGCTCGATCGATTGATCGGCGACTCCGACGCGATGCGCAAGGTCCGCGAGCAGGTCAAAGCCGTCGCTTCGAGCCATGGGACGGTGCTGATCACGGGCGAGAGCGGGGTTGGCAAAGAGGTCGTCTCCCATGCTGTCCATGAGATGAGCCCGCGGGTGGTCTCGCCGTATCTGGCGATCAACTGTGCAGCTCTCAATGAAAGCCTGCTCGAGTCCGAGCTCTTCGGGCATGAAAAGGGCGCCTTCACCGGTGCGGATACTCTGCGTAAGGGGCGCTTCGAGCTGGCGGATTCGGGCACGCTGCTGCTTGATGAGGTCTCGGAGGTGTCGCCTCAGATCCAGGCCAAGCTGCTGCGGGTGCTCCAAGAACGAGCCTTTGAGCGTGTTGGGTCGAGCACGACCATCGGGGTTGATGTCCGGATCATCGCGACGAGCAACCGCGACCTGCCCCACGCGGCGTCGATGGGCGAGTTCCGCCAGGACTTGTTCTATCGGCTCAATGTCCTCCCGATTCAGGTCCCCGCGCTGCGCGAGCGGCTTGAGGATGTCCCGATGCTCTCGCAGTTCTTTATCGACAAGGTCTGCCAGCGCGACGGGCGACGCAGCGTCCGCTTTGATGACGAAGCGATCGGGCTGCTCAAGGCGTACCAGTGGCCGGGCAATGTCCGCGAGCTGCAGAACATCTGTGAGCGGGCGGTGGTCCTGAGCGATCCAAAGTCCGCGACCATCCCGCACACGCTCGTCGAGCCCTGGCTGATGACGGCGCGTCCGATGCCCAAGGCCACGCCGTTGCGTGCTTCGAATCTCAACGGCGAGCCCAACAGTGCTGCCCAGCGATTGACCGAGTCCAAGCCGATGCCCAATGGCAACGCGAGCAACGGGCACCAATCGCTCAGCTCCGCCATCGGCGGCGTTTCCGGATTCGCCGACCCGCGTCCGGTATCGACCCCCGAGGCTCAGCCCGGCGATCGGACCCTTGCTGATCTCGAACGCGACACCATCGTCGCGACCCTCCACCGGTTCAACGGGCATCGCCAGAAAACCGCCAAGGCCCTCGGGATTGGTGTGCGGACCCTCGGTCTCAAGCTCAAGAAATGGAAAGAAGAGAGCCTCGTTTCGCAGAGCCTGTAGGCGAAGGGCATCACAAGCCCCGTTTGGTACGGGCTTTGCGAGGAGTAGGGTATGTGGAGACGCGACCTGGCGTTTCTGGAGTTGAAGCCATGTTGATCAATGATCTGAGCACATCCGGGGCCTTGCCGACGCTTGAGAAGATGTTTCTCTTCGCCGGGCAGCGCCAGCGGATCATCACCAACAATATCGCCAACATCGACACGCCCAACTACCGCGGCACCGATGTCGACCCGCGTGCCTTCCAGAAGATGCTCGGGGAAGCCATCGACGAACGCCGAGAGCGCACCGGCGGGGCCTTCGGGGAGCTCAATCTCCGTCAGACCCGCCAGATCAAGAGCAATCGGAGCCAGCTCCAGCTCAACCCCCAGACCCCGACCCCGGGCGTGCTCGCCCACGATCGCAACAGCCGAGACCTCGAACATTTGATGCAGCAGCTTGTCGAGAACTCCTCGACCTTCCGCCTTGCTTCGGACCTGATGCGGAAGAACCAGAACCAGCTCAAGCTTGCCATCGCCCAGCGCGTGATGTAAGCCTTGTACGCAGCCCCGATTGAAAAGAGAACCCCATGTACGGCTCACTCGACATCTCAACCTCCGGCATGATCGCCCAGCGCACCCGCATGGCCGTCATCGCCAACAACCTTGCCAATGTCAACACGCTCGAGAACAGCAAGGGCGATTACGAGCCCTACCTCCGCAGGGCGGCGATGTTCGCTCCGGCTGGATCGCCAAACGATCCGCAGGGCGTGCAGGTGATGGATATCCAGTCAAACCCCAACGCGCTCCGACCCGCCTATCGCCCGGACCATCCCAACGCGGATGCCGACGGCAACATTCTGGTGCCCGACATCGACACCACGACCGAGTGGGTCAACGGGCTCGAAGCCTCCCGCGCGTACGAGGCCAATGTCGTGGCGGCGGAGGCGACCAAGAGCATGATGGCACAGGCGTTGCGTTTACTCGCCTAGTGTGCTATATTCAGATTGATTTAGTATCACGACGGGCATCAGTGAGCCCGTTCTACGAGACCCATTCATGAGCGACCCACTCGGACTCATCTCAGGCGCCGGCAATGCGAACCAGCTCCCTATCGTGGGCGGGCAGGGTGGTATCAAGCCCAACGGGCAGGGGCCGAACTTTAAGTCCGTGCTGATGGACAACCTGAATCAGGTCAACGCTTTGCAGGCCGACGCGGGCAAGGCGGCCGAAGACCTGATGAGCGGGAAGCGGACGGATGTCGAAGGCGTGATCCTCGCGACCGAGAAGGCCGACGAGGCGTTCAAGATGCTCCAGGCGATGCGCAACTCCGTCATGCAGGCGTACGAAGAAGTCAAGCAGATGCGTGTCTGATGCGTGCTTGATCCGTCTGCAGCGGGGCTTCTCCAATCTATCCAATCCGGGTGCTGATCGAGCGTGTGCGCAAGTCCTGCCGCTGCGCATATTCCGATAAAAAATACGCCTGTGTTATCAAGTCCCCGGAACCCATCGGCCGATGATGCGTTGTTGGCGCGATTCTCGCGCGTCAGCGGTGCAAGGATTGCGCCGGATCGTGGCAGGAGGCCCAAGAGCAATGAGTCAAGTACGCCAGGCAATGGACACCATTCAAGCGCAGGTCGGCAAGATGACCGCGTCGCAGAAGCTGCTGCTCGCTTCGCTGTCCGTGATCGCGGTGATGACGCTGTTCTTGGTCTCGCAGTACGCCGCCAAGCCCGCGATGGTTGATCTGATGGCCGTCGATGGGCAGGTCGGGACGGTGCAGGCTCTTCGGGGCGGCGGGTTCAATGTCGAGATGGTCGACGGGCGACTCTTGATCCCCCAAGGTCAGCAGCAGTCCGCACTCGCCTATCTCCAAGAATCCGGCAGTCTCCCGGGCGACACGACGCTGCTGTTCTCGAACCTGATCCAATCGCAGGATTGGAAGGCTTCCAACAGCCAGCACCGCCAACAGTACAACATCGCCCTGCAGAACGAGCTCGCCCGTGTGCTCGCCAAGTTCCGCGGGGTTGATCGTGCATCGGTGATCCTCGATATCCCGCAGGCCTCTGGGCTCGGGCGTGCATCGAGAGCGGCCAGCGCCTCGGTGACGCTCTTCACCCAATCCGGCGGCCCCGTATCGCAAGACATGGTCGATGCAGCCGCCCAGCTCGTTTCTGGCGCGGTCTCTGGGTTGTATGCCACGGGCGTGCAAGTCATCGATGGATCGACCAACCGGGCACGCACGACTTCTGACGATGAATCCCAGCTCTCGTCGCGCTACCTTGAGTACGCCAGCAAGGTCGAGAAGCACACCAAGCAGAAAATCGAAGGGCTCTTCGGTCACATCCCCGGCGTGGTCGTCTCGATCACCGCCCAGGTCGACATCACCAAGGTCAGCTCCGCCCAGACCATGTACGCCCCCAAGGGCGAGGGCTCGGTCGCGATGGAGACGAGCATCAATACTTCGGCCAACAGCACGAGCCAGGCATCGAACGCCGCCGAGCCCGGGCCGCGCTCGAACCAGACCGCGTCGATCAACACCGGCGGATCATCGGGCGTCTCCTCGGAGCAAGAGACCGGCGACAAGACCTATCAGGTCGGCATGGGGCAGACCACCACCAACACGATTGATCCCCGGGGCATGCCCACACACATGAGCGCGTCGGTGATCATCCCTGAAGAATACATCGAGAAGATCATCGAGCGATCCCGCCCGGCGGTCGAGGGCGAAGAGCCCGCGCCCATCACGGCTCAGGAGTCGCTGGATTTCTTCGAAACCAACAAAGCGAAGTTTGAGTCGCTCATCCGCCCGCATCTTGTCAGCGTGGGCAGCGACGGGCTCCCGATCCAGGGTGATCTCACTGTTTCGATGGCCTCGGTCGGCATGGGGCTCGTTCCCGGGGGGAGTATCCAGGGCGCGGGGTTCATGGGCTCGCTGGCTGGCGGCGGCTCGGGCATGCTCGGGGCATCGGGCAAGCTCATCGAGACCGCGCTCATCGGGGTGCTCGCGATCGTCTCGCTGGGCATGATGGCGATGATGGTCAAGCGTTCGAGCAAGAAGGTCGAGCTGCCGAGCGCCAAGGAACTCGTCGGGGTGCCCCCGCATCTCGACACCATCGATGATCTGGTCGGCGAAGCCGGCGAGGGCGAGCATGTGATGACCGGGATCGAGCTCGATGACAACCTCGTCGAGGTCCAGCAGCTCCGCGAGCAGGTCGCCGAGCTCATCAAGCAGAACCCCGAATCCGCGGCCAGCCTTGTCGAACGCTGGGCCGAGCCAGCACACTAATACCCAAAGCAGCAAAGCACCACCATGGCACGCAAGCAATACGAACCACTCCCAGAGGACATCAGCGAGATCGAAGGGGTCACCAAGGCCGCGATCCTGATGCTCGCGCTCGGACCTGATCCGGCCGCGGATGTGCTGCGCCATATGCCGCCCGAGCGTGTCGAGGAAGTGACGCGCGAGCTGGCGAGCCTGGGGCGCGTGGCCGACAAGCTGCAGAACGCGGTGATCGAAGAGTTCTACAGCATCTCGATCGCATCGCAATACGCCAACGAGGGCTCGCTGTCGTATGCCAAGACCCTGCTGCTCAACTCGCTTGATTCCAGTACTGCTGATCGCCTGCTCTCGCAGATCCAAACACAGGTCCAGAAGACCCCGTTCAGTTTTCTCCAGCGCGCCGAGTCCGACAACCTGCTGACCTTTATCCAGGACGAGCACCCGCAGACCATCGCGTTGATCTTGTGCCACCTCTCGCACCACAAGGCCTCCGAGATTCTGATCGGTCTGGGTATGGAGAAGCAGCTCGAGGTGATCAAACGCATCGCCAATATGGAGCAGACGAGCCCGGAGGTCATCCGCGAGGTCGAGCAAGGGCTCGAGAGCCGACTGAGCAACATGCTCTCGCAGAGCATGGAAAAAGCCGGCGGCATCCCGACGGTGTCCGAGATCCTCAACCTCGCCGACCGCGCGACCGAGAAGACCATCATGGAAGGGCTCGAATCCGACGACCCGGACCTGGTCGAAGAGATCCGCCGACTCATGTTCGTCTTCGAGGACATCAAGCTCGTCAACGACAAGGGCATCCAGGCGGTGCTCAAGGAGATCGAGAACGACGAGCTCTCTTTGGCGCTCAAGACCGCGAGCGAGCAGCTCCAGCAGAAGATCTTTACCAATATGTCCGAGCGGGCCGCGCAGATGGTCGCCGAGGACATGGAGTTCATGGGCCCCGTCCGCGTCTCGGATGTCGAAGCCGCCCAGCAGCGCATCGTCGATATCGTGCGTCGACTCGAAGAGTCCGGAGATGTAATGATCGAAGGGCGCGGCGGCGACGGCGAGATGATCGTCTGATCGAGCACTCAATCATCGAACTATCGGCGACGAGTTTATTACGGAGCAGGGTATGGCACTGATCAGACGCGCAGACATCGAGGAGTACACACGCGACGCGTTGGTCATGAACCTCGACGATCTCGAGCAGCGCGGTCAACGCGTGATCGAAGCGGCCAATGCCCAGGCCGAGCAGATCATCCGCGAGGCCAACGCCAAACGAGATGAGCTGCTGTCCAATGCTCAGCAGGACGGATTCGACAAGGGGCATCAAGAGGGCCACGGGAAAGGATTCGCCGAGGGCATGACCAAGGGCATCGAGGAGGCCCGAGCCAACCATGCCCAGGTGCTCGATCAGCTCGCCGCGATGTGGACTGCCCAGCTCGACGGCTTCGAGTCCCAGCGCGATACCTTGCTCAGCCAGGCCCGCATGCAGGTCGTGGAGCTGGGCGCGATGATCGCCCAGCGGGTCACCCGCCGGGTTGTGGTGCTGGACCCGAGCGTAGTGCTCAACCAGATCGAAGCGGCTTTGTCGAGCGCGAGCGAATCGACCCGCTTTGTCATCGCGGTGCACCCCGAAGAAATCGAGACCGCCCGCCAAGAGATGCCCGCCCTGATCGAACGCTTCGCCACCTGCGAGCACGCCCAGGTCGTTTCCGATCCTGCGATCGAGCCCGGCTCGTGCACCGTGCGGACCGCCAGCGGGGGGATTATCGACGCGTCGATCTCGACCCAGCTCGATCGGATCCTGGAAGCGATCCTGCCCGATGGCTCTTCGGTCGTCCAGCGTCCAGCGCAACCCGAGTCGTCAGCGCTCGATGATGATTCTCAAGACGCTGGGATAGCCGAGATCGACCCGAAAGAAGACGCGGCGTGAGCCTGTTCCGTCCCGAGTACGAAGCACTCGCCCAGACCGAGCCGTTGGGCATCGTCGGGCGTGTCAATGCTGTGCGCGGGCTCACCGTGCTGGCGACTGATCTGCCCGTGCCCATCGGCTCGCTCGTGGAGATCGGCTCGCCGGACGATACGAACTCCTCGTCGCAGAACATCGCCGGCGAGGTCGTCGGGTTCGACGGCTCCAATTCCATCATTATGCTCCTCGCGGACACCACCGGCATCATCCCCGGCGCGCCCGTCCGGCTCAAGCAGGTGTTCCAGGCGGCCCCGGTCTCGCACCGGATGCTCGGGCGTGTGATCAACGGGCTCGGGCAGCCCATCGACAACCTCGGGCCAATCACCGACGCCGTCAACCGCCCGATCAACCCCGCACCGATCAGCCCGATGGGGCGCCACCCCATCTCCGAACCCATCCGCACGGGCGTGCGCTCGATCGACCTGATGACCCCGATGGGGCGCGGGCAGCGACTGGGCATCTTCGCGGGGCCGGGCGTGGGCAAATCGACTCTGCTCGGACAGATCGCCCGGGGCACCGACGCGGATATCAATGTCATCGCACTCATCGGCGAACGCGGTCGCGAGGTGCTTGACTTTATCCATCATTCGCTGGGTGAAGAAGGGCTCCAGCGATCGGTCGTCATCGTCGCGACGAGCGACGAGTCGCCGCTGCTACGCATCCGGGCGGCCAAGCTCGCGAGCACCGCCGCCGAGTATTTTCGGGATTCGGGCCACGATGTCATGCTGATGATGGACTCGGTCACCCGCTTCGCCCATGCCCAGCGACAGGTTGGGCTCAGTGTCGGCGAGCCGCCCGCGACCAAGGGCTACACGCCGTCGGTGTTCTCGACCTTGGCGACGCTGCTTGAGCGCGCTGGGTGCGTCGAGCTCCCCAACGGTCAGACCGGGTCGATCACCGGGCTTTATACGATCTTGGTCGAAGGCGACGACATGAGCGAGCCGATCTCGGATGCGGCCCGCGGGATTCTTGATGGTCACATCATCCTGAGCCGAAAGCTCGCCCACAAGGGGCACTTCCCGGCGATCGATGTGCTCGATTCCGTCTCGCGTGTGGCCGGCGATGTCTCACAGAGCGGGCATTTGGTCGCGCGTCAACAACTCACCAAGCTCATCGCGGCCCACCGAGAGATCGAAGACCTCGTCCAGATCGGGGCGTACGCATCGGGTGCAAACCCAGAAGCCGACACGGCGATCGACATGATCGAGGTGATCAACGAGCTGCTCAAACAGAACACCGACGAGCAGACCCCGTTCCAGCCCGCCCTCGACATGATGATCAAGCTCGCGATCCAGTCGGGCGAGATGATCCAGCAGCGACGGTCCATGTCCCAGATCAATCAGCAGCAACAGCAGCAGTACCAACAACAGCAGGCCCAGCAGCAATAGCCCTGAATCAGCGATCCTTGTAAGTTATGGCACGATTCCGATTCAAACTCCAGCCGGTGCTCGAACAGCGCAGCCGAGAAGAGCGCGACAAGCAGCTGGTGGTCGCACAGCTCGATCGCGAGCGTTTGGCACTCGAATCGCGTATCCGTCAGTGTCAGCTGATGATCGAGGACGAGCGGGGGACGCTCAGCGATGCCCTCGCCCCCGGTTCGCGGGTCGATCTGCGGGCGGTGAAGATGCAGGCGGGGGCGACCCTGATGCACAACTTCGAGGCCCAGCGGACGGTGCTCGAACTCGCGGGGGTGTTCAAACGCCTTGAGCATGCCCGAGGCGAGCTGATGGAAGCCGCGGCGAGGCGCAAAGCGGTTGAGCTGCTCAAGGAGCAGCAGGCCTTGGCGTTCAAAAGGGCGATGGATACGAAGGAATCGAACGACCTCGACGAGATGAGCGTGATGCGTTTTCAGAGAAATGATGGAATGAAGCTATGAATCGACTCAAAAAAATCTTGCTGATCGTGATCGTGCTCAACCTGCTCGCCGGGCTCGGGGGGATCGGCTGGCTGTTTACATCCGGTCGGGTGAGCAAGGACCGGGTGCTGACGCTGACGGACCTGTTCACCGAGCCCGTGGCCGTGGAACAGGCAGCGATCAAAGCCGAAGAGGCCCGGATCGCCAAAGAACTCGCCGAGCAGGAACGCCCGCTGCCCCAGCTGGCGCTCAACACCGACGAGCGGAATCTTGTCCGCGTGGAGATGACGCAGATCGATCGCCAGCGTCTTGATCGCATGAAGCGCGAGGTCGATGACCTGCAGGCCACGCTGCGCAAGGAACGCCGATTGCTCGAGCAGGACCGCGAAGAGCTGATCCAAGAGCAAGAAGAGTTCGACCAGATGCGCCAGCGTCTGGCCGGGCTTGAGGGGACGGTGCAGTTTAAGAAAGCACTCGCTTCGCTCTCAGAGATGAAGGCCAAGGATGCCAAAACCGTGCTGGGGGTGCTGCTGAGCGAGGCCAAGAGCGAAGAGGTGGTGACCTATCTGAGCTCGATGGACGACGGCGTCCGCACCGCGATCCTCAGCGAGTTCGTCAAAGCGGGCGAAGAACAGTTGGCAGCGGATTTGCTTGAGTCTATCAGACTGCGTGGTTTGGAAACCACCATGGCTGATATGACCGAGTAAACATGCAGACCACATCCACCAACGCCGCACAACTCATCGAACGCAAAGACCCGTCGCTCAACCCGACGACGCGGATCATGCGCACAGACAGCGCGGTTGATGCGCAGGGCTTTGCGCAGATCCTGCAGGCCTTCGATACGGGCACAGCATTAGAGCAGCCCGAAGCCGCCAAAGAAACCGAGCCCCGCGAGCAGGCATCGGCAACGGATACGGACGAACAGGGCGAAGTCACGGACGACACGGGCGAGATCGAAGAGCAGGCAGCGAAGGACAACGCATCATCCGAGCAGCCATCGAGCGATACGGACGATCAGTCGCGTCCTGATGGCCAGGCAGCGGGTGACGAAACTGCTGTTGCAGTTGGTGAAACGAATCCATCGGACACAGATGGTTCATCAGCTGCAAGCCAACCCGATGCGAGCGATCAGCCAAAGACTCAGGGGCAGGATGCCCAGGCAGATTCGGGGCAGACGAGCCAATCTCCAGTCGCCGGCGAAGGCACGCCGGCCGCGGATCAGCCCACGCTCAATCAAGAGACCACGATGCGTCTGCTCGATCAGCAGAGCGAGCAGGCGAAGCTGACGATCAAAGGTGTGGCGCGGACGCTGACGCACGCCGCGGATGTGAGCGTGAGCTCGCAGGCGGTGGATACGCGCCTCGGGCAAGGTCAATCCGGCGCTCCGATGGCCAAAGAGCAGGTGCCTACACCACAACCTGCACCTCCATCAACTTCTCAGCCCCAGAGCCCGCCGCAAGGCCCGGTGTCCGATCAGGGATCAACACCGCCAGACCCTGCCCGCACGACGAGCATGCCCAATGGGCCAACGCACCTGCACGCTCCCGATCCATCGGCCAAGCCTGTCGATGCGCAGGTCGATCAATCGAATCCCAACGCCCAGCAGGCCCGCAGCCAGCGGGCGGAGTCGGCCATTGGTGTTGCACAAAGCAATGCAAAGCCCACAGTTGCGCATCAGGCACCATCGGCCGCAGCCTTGCAGTCGGTTGGGCTCGGCAAGCCCAACTCGGCCCAAGGCGCCCAAACCGTCCGGGCCGTTTCGAGCGTTGACGCCGGGCTGATTGGCAAGGACCAGAGCAATGCCCAGCCCGGATCACTCGTCGAAAAGATGAAGGGCGCGTCGCTTCCCAACCAGGCCAACCGGGCCTCGGTGCTCGCGCAGGTCCAACGCGGGCTGGCGTCGATGCTCCGCTCGGGCAACAACCAGATGACCCTCAAGCTGACCCCGGGGCATTTGGGCTCGCTCAAGATCCAGCTCAAGAGCGAGGGCTCCAAGCTCCATGTTCGGTTTGAGACGACGAACGGGCAAGCAAGCGAACACCTGAGCGAGAGCGTCAAGGATCTCGGAGCCAGCCTGCGGAGCAAGGGGATCAGCCTCGACAAGATCGAGATTCAGCAGCAGCCTTCGCAAGGCACCGAAACGAATACCGCAGGCGAGCAGAACCAGTCTGATTCGCAGACACAACAGAACCCAGATCAACGCCAAAGCGCCAATCAAAGCCACCAACAAACCCAGCAAGACCAAGCCATCTCTGATGGCGAGCTGGTCGGCGATGAACCCGAATCCATCTGGACCGAGCTCGGGCTCGATGCAACCGCATAAAACCAGCAGAAAGTGCACACCATGAGCGCGATCGACTCCCTCGGATCAACCAGCAACCCCCAGTCCTCGACCGACGCCTTCAGTGCGCTCTCGAGCGGCGAGTTCTTGCAGATCATCTTCACCGAGCTCACCAACCAAGACCCGCTGGCGCCCAACGACACGCAGTCGATGCTCAACCAGCTTTCGACGCTGCGATCGATCGAATCAGATACCCAGATCATCGGCTCGCTCGAGCGGATGGTCCAGCAGAGCGAACTCGCATCGGCCTCGCAGCTCATCGGGTCGCTGGTCTCGGGGATCTCGCTCGATAACCGGCGTGTATCGGATCTGGTCGTCTCGGTCTCGATGACCCAGGACGGCCCGGTGCTCAATATGTTCGACGGCTCGCGGATGTTCTTCCATAATGTCGATGAGATCGTTGGTCCGATCGATGACTTCGTCGATCCGACTGACCCAACAGACCCGACCGACCCGACCGACCCAACCGATCCGGTCGATCCAAACGACCCGAGCGATGACCCTGCAGGAACGCGCACGCTTGTCGAGGATCTCTTGGACTACATGGATCAGACGACCGTGCCCGCGAGCGACAGTGTGGTGCCATCGCAGAACTATGAGCCGCAGGGGACAGTGGTCTCCAATGATGTCTGATCGTGAACAACCCTGAGTCATGAGTTCTGTTGAATCCCAACTCCTCGATGCACTCGCCAGCGGCGTACGCCCGTTCGATACCGCTCCATCGACCATCCCCAAGGTCGGGGCGGGCTTTGATGCGCTCCTGAGTGGCGCGATGCACGGGCGGGGGCGATCCGATCTCGGCATTCGCTTCGCGCCCTCGGCTTCTGGAATCTATGACCAAACAGAGCAAGCCAAGATTGCCCAAGGTGTCGACCGCGCGGCCCAGGCGGGCGTCGATCATGCGCTCATCTTGCACGATCAGCGGACGCTGCGCGTCGATGTGCGCAATCGTGTCGTGCTCGAAGTATCCGAGCTCGACGAAGATTTGGTCGTCAACAAGATCGACGGGTTTGTTTCGCTCAACAAGCCTCAAAGTTCGCCTGAAACAGATGAAAACGATGAGATCGTGGGGGATCCGGGGCTGCTGGGCGCTCCGGCACGCGGTGTGCGAAACGCATCGCTGGTCCATGCCCTCGCCGGGCGTGTGCCGGATTGATTTGTAGTTCGATGTAGATTGGAAGGAACTCTATGGCGCTCACCACCGCACTCTTCGCCGGCTTGTCCGGGCTCAACGCGCACTCGGCCAAGCTCGATGTCATCGGTAACAATGTCGCCAATGTCAACACCACCGCGTTTAAGAGCTCTCGGATGCTCTTCGAGTCGCTCTTCTCCCAGAGCCTCGGATTTGGCACCAGCCCCAGCGAGATCACTGGGGGTGTGAACCCCAAGCAGATCGGCAACGGCGTCGGGGTCGCGGGGGTTCAGAGAGACTTTAGTGCCGCCGGGTTTAATGGCACGGGCGACCTACGCGACCTAGCCATCGACGGCAGTGGGTTCTTCCTCGTCCAGCGTGGGGGCTCGAACTACTACACCCGGGCCGGCACCTTCCGCCAGGACTCCGACGACAACCTTGCGACTGCTACGGGCGAGAAGCTGCTTGGGTATGCGGTGGACGATCAGTTTAACATCTTGACCGGGCAGCTTGTGCCCATCAACATCCCGGTCGGCAAGCAGTCAATCGCGGAGGCCACCCGCAACATCGCGCTGGTGGGCAACCTGAATAAGGACGGCGATATCCCCACGCAAGGTTCGATCATCAATCTGCAGGGTACCGCGACCGCTGGGTTCTCGGCGACCGCGGGCGGGTTTATCACCTCGGCGACCTTGCTCACGGGTATCCAAGATCCAGATTTAGCTCCAGGCACACCCGCCTTTGCGGTCGGGCAGACCATCAGCTTCCGGGGCTCTGGCGGCGCGACCCGCGGCGGGACCGACCTGCCCGATGGTGAGCTCGAGATCACCGCGACGACCACCGTCCAGGACTACATGGACTTCCTCGAATCCACCATCGGCATCCAAGACACCGGCGCCCCCAACCCCGACGGCAACACCCCGGGGGTGACGGTTGATCCGCTCACCGGGATCATCCAGATCGTGGGCAACACGGGCGAGACGAATGATCTGGTCATCGCGCCGGGCGATATCGAGCTGCTGGCCGCGGACGGGACCTCGCTGGGCACCGCCTTCGAGGTTGACAAGGCCGCATCTGCAGACGGCGAGAGCGTGCGGACGACCATCGTGGGCTACGACTCGCTCGGGGCGGAGGTCTCGGTCAATGTGACCATGGTGCTCGATTCAACGCCTGACACCGGGCCGATCTGGCGCTACTTCATCGACTCACAAGACGACACCGACCCGGGCTTCGCGCTCGGCACCGGGACGATGGCCTTTGATAACAACGGGCAGCCCGATCCGGACAACTCCGAGATCGCGCTGACCATCAACCGAGCCGATACGGGCGCGGATCCGCTGCTGAGCTGGAATGTGCAGCTGCTCTCTGATAAGGGCAACACGACCTCGCTGGCGGCTTCGCCATCAAGCATGATCGGATTGACCATCGACGGGCTCCCGCCGGGGACCCTCCAGTCGTTCGCCGCCGGCGAGGACGGGGTGATCTTTGGTCGCTTCTCCAATGGCGCGGTCAAGACTATGGGACAGGTCGTGCTCGCGAACTTCACCAACCCCGCGGGTCTGATCGACGAGGGCGGCAACCTGTTTACCACCGGGCCAAACTCCGGGCCGGCATCCGTCGGGCCTCCGGGCGTGCTCGGGCTCGGTACGATTGTCTCGGGTGCTCTTGAACTCTCGAATGTTGATCTCGGTGAAGAGTTCACCAACATGATCTTGACTTCGACGGGCTACTCCGCGTCGTCTCGTGTGATCAGGACGGCCGACGAGCTGATGCAGCAGCTGCTGGTTCTTGGGCGATAACTGACTGGACGATGGTTCACGCATCGTAAGCGGGGAGAAGGATCACGGATGATCTCGGTCACACGACTCAACGGGCAGAAGTTTGTCCTCAACGCAGAGCTGATCCGCACGATCGAGGAGAGTCCGGACACGATTATCACATTGATCTCGGGAGAGCATCTGGTGGTCCAGGAGCCGAGCAAGGAGATCGTCAAGCGGGTGATCGAGTTCGAGCGTCACCTGCGCCGGCTCTGCCCGCCGGCATAAGCTGGCGATTGACGAAGGTCCGAATACTGCGCGGCCCACCCGATCGGGCGATCAGAATCCACAGAATCCATGCCTGCGGGTCAAGCACGCCCCTTGGCCCGACGATACATCCCCTGTGCGCTGGTTGCTCGGATGCTTATGCCGGCGCATGGAGGTTTTTCGGTGGATTTAGCAACAGTCATCGGGCTTGTGGTCGCGCTGCTCTCGGTGGGTCTATCGATCGTGCTGGGGGGAGACCCCATGGCGCTGATCAATATCCCGTCGTTGGTCGTCGTCTTTGGTGGCGCGACGGGCGCGGTGATCTGCGCCTTCCCGCTCGCCAAGACGCTGGGCATCCACAAGGTCATCCTCAAGGCGGTGTTTAGTGACACATCCGATGTCGGGCCGGTCATCAAGGACCTGGTCAAGTTCGCCGAGATCGCTCGGCGTGAGGGCATCCTGAGCCTGGAGAACCACCTCGGTGATATGAAAGAAGAGTTTGTGGTCCGCGGGATCAAGATGGCCGTGGACGGGACGGACCCGGAGCTGATCCGTGTGATTATGGAGACCGAGCTCGAGGGCTTGATGGACCGCCACATGAACGGCAAGATGATGCTCGATCAGTTCGCCAAGTACGCGCCCGCCTTCGGGATGATCGGGACGCTGCTGGGATTGATCTTCATGCTCGGCTCGATGGACGACCCGTCCTCGATCGGCCCGAGTATGGCCGTGGCCTTGATCACGACGCTGTATGGTGCGGTGATCGCCAATGTGTTCGCCGGCCCGATCGCCGACAAGCTCTACGCCAACGATCAGAAAGAGATCCTGCTCAAGACCGTGATCATCGCCGGGGTCATGTCGATCCAGTCGGGTGACAACCCGCGCGTGGTCGAGAGCAAGCTGCTGACCTACCTGCCACCAGCCGAGCGTGGCGCGGTGTCGTCCGAGGGCGAAGCCGCATAATCGAGCCGGGCGCTTCTGAGCGTTCGGGCACGGTGAAGGAGGAGCACGATGGCGAAGAAAAAAGACCCCCCGAAAGCAGAAGTCCCAGAATGGGTGCTGACCTTCGGCGATCTGATGTCGCTGCTGCTCTGCTTCTTTATCCTGCTCGCCGCGTTCTCTGAGCTCAAGAAGCCACGCGAATACCAGGACATCATCGAATCGATCAACGAAGCCATGGGCGCCAGCGGCGGCATGGGGCTCGCCCACATCATGGAGCGGCTCGATAACTCGATGGTCACCATGAAGGACGAACGCGCCCGGCGCGACGGCGACGCCAAGAGCACCGATGAGAATGTCGACGCCAATGTCCCGGGCAAAGAAACACAGGTCAACATCGTCCAGGAGGGCGCCCGCCACGCGATCGGCGGCTCGATCATGTTCGAGGCCGGGAGCTATGAAATTAGTGCGCGCGACCAGGACATCATCCGCGACACCATCGCGCCCAAGATCAGGGGGCAGAAGTTTATCTGCCCGATCGTGGGGCACGCGTGGGGGGTCGAGGAGAAGCGGGCGGGGTTCGGCTTCGACGAGATCGCGTTCAAACGGGCCCAGGCGGTCAAAGATTTCTTGGTCCGAGAAGGCGGTGTAGATCCGACGATCCTGCGGGTTGAGTCGGCTGGCATCACCGAGCCTGTTGAGCTGGGCAGCTCATCGGGTCAAGGCGGCGAGTCAAACCGCCGAGTTCAGATCTACCAGACTGGGCGGACGGTCGAGCAGACCCATCCGGACCCGAACTTCACCGGCGCGGGCGGCTGATTCAGCTTGACTATCCAACCAGACGATCCAGCCACACGATCCAGCTAGATCAGCGACTACTTGAGGACTCACCATGGCCGACGAAGACAAAGCACCAGAAACCACCGAAGAGGGCGCGGAGGGATCCAAGTCCAAGGGCGGTCTCAAGACGATTATTATCGTCGCGGCCTTGATGATCATCGAGGGGGCGGGTGTGTTCTTCCTGGTCTCGTCGATGGGCGGCCCGGCGGGTGTCGAAGCCACCGAGCTCCAGAGCCTCGAGGGCACGGGCGAAGAAGCGCCCGTCGAGATTGAGCTGGTCACGGATCGGTTCCAGAACATGCAGACCGGGCGCGTCTGGGAATGGCGGGTCTCGATTTTCTTGAAGATCCGTCAGAAGAATGTCACTCAGATCACCGCGATCCAGGAGCGTGATGCGGCTTCGATCAAGGAGGGCGTCGCGATGATCTTCCGGCGGGCCCACGATCGCCACCTCCGCGAGCCCGGGCTCGAAACCGTCACCCGCCAGCTCACGACCTATCTCAACGAGGTCTTCGGGCTCGATGCCGATGGGATGCCTCGGATCGACCGGGTTATCATCCCAGAGTGCAAGGGTTTCCCGGCGGACGCTTAAGCGTTGGCAGGGCATGGCTTACTGAACCGGTGAACACTTTGAACACTCAGAACCACAGCGCATGATGTGCGCACACAGAATATTGTGCGCGTGTATGCGCAATTGTTGGATGCTCAGAGCGGTCAAGGCCGATAACTCTGTGTGAGCATCCGGTGTGGGTGCTGCTGGCGACGATCTGTCCATAGGGTTCAACGCATGGCCGACGAGAACGAAAACACGACCCCCGAGGGCGAATCGCCCGAAACCACCCCGGACGCTTCGGCCCCAGCGGACGATGCGGGGGCACAGGGCGAGACGCAAGACGAAGCGGAGATGCTTGAGTCCGCGGTCTCAGCCGTGGGTCAAGTGCAGGATGTCGCCGACTCCATCGACGGCGGTTCTGGAAAAGACGCCACGCCTTTTGAGGCTCCTGTCTTTTCTGATTCCGAATCGGGCGCCCCCAAAGAGGGTATGGACCTGCTCTCCGATGTGCACATGAATGTCCGCATCGAGCTCGGACGCACCAAGATGTATGTCGAGGATGTGCTCAAGCTCAACGACGGCGCGGTGGTCGAGCTCGATAAGCTGGCCGGTGATCCGGTTGATGTCTTCGTCAACGATCGCAAGGTCGCACGGGGCGAGGTGCTTGTGCTCAACGATATGTTTTGTGTTCGTGTGAGCGAGATCGTGGACATCAGCGCTGCGAGCGACTAGCTTTGAACGAACAACCCAAGGGGCGGAGGACTCGCCCTGCAGATGCCAGGATGGCGACATGCACACAACGCGATCACATTCCGTCCGTACATTAGCCCTCGCGCTCTTTGGCTCGATCACGCTCCTGCTGACCCCGCAGGCCTCGGCCCAGGTCGGCCCGAACCCGGGCGAGATCCCGCGGATCGAGATACCGAGCGGTCAAACTCCAAGCACGCAAACTCCAAGCACGCAAAGCCCAAGCACGGATCAAGCGGTTGATCGCGGGGTCTCCGAGAGCCAGCTCGTTCGCCCGGCGATCGACGAGCTTCTGCTCTCCTCCAGCACGCCCGCCCAGCCCGCGGCCAGCACGACGACACCCAACAATCAGACCAGCAGCGTCGCCCAAGACCTGCAGGGTGTGAATCCGTCGTCAACCGAATCACAACCCATCGGCGTGCCCGCAGAACGCACCAAGCTCTTCGGCAGCTCGAACACTGCCGGGGCCGAAGAATCGCCATTCGCCCGGGGCGGATATCTGCAGACGATCGTCTCGCTGCTGGGCGTGCTGCTGCTGATTGTCGGGCTCGCGCAGGTTTACAAACGCCTCGCCCGTTCGCAGGGCGGGCTCGTGGGGCAAATCGGCGCGGGCGGCCAGGCTCCTTCGGGGATCCTTGAGGTCGTCGGGCGCTATCCGATCTCCAAGGGCATGACGCTGGTGGTGCTCAAGTTCGATCGGCGAATCTTGCTGCTTTCGCACGCGACGGGCGGTCGTGGAAAATCGGCCAAGGTCGGATCGATGGAGCTGCTCTGTGAGCTTTCGGATCCGGAAGAAGTCGCGTCGATCTTGCTCAAGGCCAGGTCAGCCGCCGGCGAGTCGATCGCCCAGTCCTTCGAGCAAACCCTCCGCGAAGCCGACGGCTACACCGATGAGCACCTCCACGAGAGCGACTACAGCTCGTCTTATGGAGCGGGGATGAACCAAGCGACCAGCCCGGTGCGTTTCCCGCAGCAGCGAACCGAGCCAGTGCGCACGATCACCAGCGACGAGGGCGACCGTGCCGAGCTCTGGTCTTCCGGGCAGGACTCACGGGCGGCCGCAGGCGTGCTGCGTCAGCGGCTTGCATCGATGCGCAATGGCCAGCACACCAACAGCGAGCAGCACGGTTGAAGCAGCTGCCCCGTTCAATCCTGATGACGGCTCTGCTCGTGCTCGCGATGTGCCTGGCAAGCACAAGTGCGATGGCTCAGGGCTTTGGCCCACAGGTGCCCGCTGCGCAGAACACCCCGTCGCAACAGGCTCCGGCTTTCACGCCGTCGCAGCCGGGCTCGCTCAATGAGTTCAACCCGCTCAACCTGCTCAACGATGCGGGGTCGCTGATTCAAGGGGCCAACAACTTGGGCGCGGGTGTCAACCCGAATGCGGGTTCTTCGGGCACACAAGCCTCTTCCAATTCGCAGCGCGGCGGGATCTCGGTCGCCGTGAACATCATGCTGCTGTTGACGGTGATCGCCTTGGTCCCGTCGATTATGCTGATGACGACCAGCTTTGTGCGCATCATGGTGGTGCTCGCGTTGCTGCGTCAGGCGATGGGCACGCAGTCGCTTCCGCCCGCACAGGTCGTTACGGGTCTGGCGTTGTTCATGACGGCTTTGGTGATGAAGCCGACGATTGATCGGATCTGGAGTGACGCCGTCGTGCCCTACCAGAACGGCGAGATCCGCGAGATGGATGTGCTCTGGGTGCGTGCATCAACCCCGATGCGGGATTTTATGTTCGATCAGATCGAGGCGACCGACAACTGGTCGAGCCTCTACATGATCCTTAACTATCAGGGCGTGGATACCTCGGAGCCTGAAAACATCACCCGCGCGGACATTTCGACGACGACCCTGATCCCGGCGTACATGCTCTCGGAGCTCAAGGTCGCGTTCTTGATGGGCTTCCGCGTGTACCTGCCGTTCTTGGTGATCGATATGGTCATCGCGAGTCTGTTGATCTCGATGAGCATGATGATGCTGCCGCCGGTGATGATCTCGCTACCCTTCAAGCTGATGTTGTTCGTGATGGTCGATGGGTGGTCGTTGATCGTGGGAAGCCTGCTCGAGAGCTTCGTGCAAGAAGGGGCCGGGCCGCGGGCGAGCGCGGTGACGGCTTCGATGGTCGGGATGCTGCCGTTGCTGTTGATCTGCCGGGTGATCCATCCGCCGGCGCATGATCCGGAGCTGCAGATCGATCCGAAGCTGCGGGTGCGTGCTCAGCGGGGAGGTCGCCATGGTCTTTGATGACGCCTCGATCCAGCTGATCCGTGATGCGTTGTTGGTGACGCTCAAGATCGCCGCGCCCTTGTTGATGGCGGGCATGATCATCGGTTTGCTGATTAGTTTGTTCCAGTCCGTCACCTCGATCCAGGATCAGACGCTGACCTTCGTGCCCAAGCTCATCGGGGTGATCGTGATCGCGATCCTCTTGTTGCCTTGGATCATCGGACGGATTTTGATTTTCACGGCCGAGATGTTCCAGCTGTTCTAAGTGTGCCTCCGGGCCCCGCGTGGGGGATGCGTGACGAATATCGAATCCATCTTGGTGCATGGTGTGCCGTTTATGATGGTGCTGTCCCGGATCACGGGGCTGTTTTTGTTTACGCCGTTGATTACGAGCGTGACGATCCCGATCGTGTACAAGGCGCTGCTGGCGTTTATGTTCACGATCGCGATCTACCCGTTCGTGCCGTTGGCCACGCTGCCCGAGACGATCGACCTGGTGGCGCTCGCCCCGATGTTGTTCACGGAGTTGCTTGTCGGGGTGATCATCGGGGTGATCGCGATGATCCCGATGATGGCCATCCAGATGGGCGGCTACATCATGGGGTACCAGATGGGGCTCTCGCTGGCCCAGTCGTTCAACCCTGAGCTCGATACCAACTCGAGCGTGGTGGGGCAGCTGCTGTACTTCTTGAGCATCTTTATCTACATCTCGGTGGGCGGGCTCGAGACGGTGTTCTTGATTCTTGCCGATTCGTTCCACACGATCGGTTCGGGGACCTTCGTGGTCATGGACACCCCGCTGGATCTGCTCGTCGGGGTGCTCAACTCGGGCTTCGAGCTGGCGATCCGTGTGGCGGCTCCGATCATGGGCGTGGTGTCGATGCTGATGATCGCGATGGGGTTCATCATGAAGACGATGCCTCAGATCAATATTATGAGCATCGGGTTCTCGATCCAGATCCTCGCGGGGCTGAGCATGCTCACGGTGCTTATTGCTACGGTGGGCGTGGTCGCGGGCGACGAGATCCTCCGCACGCTCGAGCTAATCAATCAGTGGGTGCAGAGCTTCGCGGTGTTGGGTGTCCCTTCCTCGATGGGCATGGGGGCTGGCCATGGATGATCTGGGCGAACGCAGCGAAGAGCCAACCAGCAAGAAGCTGAGCGAATCCCGCCAGCGGGGGCAGGTGCCCAAGAGCCAAGACCTCTCGGGCGCGTTCTCGTTGCTCGGTGGGCTGATTATCTTCGTGGTCTTTGGCTCGACCATCGCCGGGATGTTCGCCCGGGTGATGAGCCGGACGCTCGGCGGCGAGATCTCCGCCGATATCGTTTCGGTCGAATCGATCTACAACACCACCAAGGTCGCGGCGTACGAGAGCATGGTCGTGGTGTTCCCGATCTTGCTGCTCTCGGCCATCGTCGCGTATCTGGGAAACTTCATCCAGGTGGGCTGGTTGCTCACCGCTGAGCCCATCCGTCCCAAGCTCAACAAGCTCTCGCCCTTGGCGGGGATCAAGCGGATCTTCGGCGTGCGTGGGCTCGTCAAAACGGTGGTCAACTCGATCAAGCTCACGGTGATGATCATCGTCTCGTGGCTCTTTATCCGCTCGCACATGGACGATATCGCCGTGCTTTCGAAGCTCACCGCGATCGAAGCACTCAGCGCGATCCTTGCGTTGGTGTTCAAGCTGGCGATGATCCTGGCGATCCTGTTGTTGTTCATCGCGGTGATCGATTATCTGTACCAGCGGTTCCAGCACACCAAGGACCTGCGGATGAGCAAGCAGCAGGTCAAGGACGAGCGGAAGTCGATGGAGGGCGACCCGATGCTCAAGGGGCGTCGATTGCAGATGGCCCGCGAGATCGTGATGCAGCAGCTCGGGGCTAATGTGCCCGACGCTGATGTCATCGTGACCAACCCGACGCACTTTTCTGTGGCCATCAAGTACGATCCGGAGACCATGGGCGCGCCCAAGGTCGTGGCCAAGGGGGCGGACCTGCTGGCTTTCCGGATCCGCCAGATCGCTCGTCAGAACGATGTGCCCATCGTCGAGCGTCCGCCGCTGGCACGGGCGTTGTATTGGGGGATGGAAGTGGGGCAGGAGGTCTCGTTTGAGCACTACGAAGCGGTGGCCGAGCTGCTCGCGTTTGTGTACAAGATCGATAACCGGATGGAGAAGAAGCTCGAACGCGAGATGAACCAGAAAAATCGAACCCAAACACCAGCACAAGAACCCGTCGGCGTATAACTTGTACGCACCAGAAAACAAATCCCGACGGTTCTAACTACACGGATGTAGGAGACCAAGACGAGCGTGGCCCAGCAGCAGCAAAACACGATCGCATTCCCGGCATGGATGCTCAAGTTCGCGGAGATGCGCGCACTCATTGTGCCCATCGGGTTCGTGCTGCTGCTATCGGTTTTGCTGGTCCCGCTGCCCCCGGCGATGCTCGACATCATGATCTCGGTGAATATCTCGCTGGCCGTGATCGTGCTGCTGACAACGCTGTATATGAAGCGGGCGCTCGAGTTTAGTGTCTTCCCCTCGCTGCTGCTGGCGACGACGCTGCTGAGGTTGGTCCTCAACATCGCTTCGACGCGGTTGATCCTGACTGCGGATGCCACCAGCCCGGAAGAAGCCATGGGCGTGGCGGGCAAGGTCATCAGCGCGTTCGGGTCGTTTGTCGCGGGCGATTCGCTCTTTGTCGGCGTGATCATCTTCTCGATCCTGATGATCGTGCAGTTCATGGTCATCACCAAGGGTGCGGGGCGTATCGCCGAGGTCGCCGCCCGGTTCACGCTCGATGCGATGCCCGGCAAGCAGATGGCGATCGACGCCGAGCTCTCCAACGGGATGATAGACGAGACCGAAGCCCGCACCCGACGCGATGAGATCTCACGCGAGGCGGACTTCTTTGGGGCTATGGACGGTGCGTCCAAGTTCGTCAAGGGCGACGCGATCGCGGGGATCATCATCACCGCGATCAATATCGCCGGCGGCTTCGCGGTCGGCACCGTCGAGAGAGGCTGGCCCGCGGGGCAATCCGCGGAGGTCTTTACCCGCCTGACGATCGGCGACGGTCTGACC
>Ga0209344_10001969_pt1 | contig 24366 bp, 27 predicted proteins | sample Cruoilmetagenom6_FD_187293 | JGI IMG/M metagenome (GOLD analysis project Ga0209344, IMG submission 187293) | Oil polluted marine microbial communities from Coal Oil Point, Santa Barbara, California, USA - Santa Barbara Oil Seep Sample 6 (SPAdes)... | ecosystem: Environmental > Aquatic > Marine... | reverse complement strand
TCTTGGAAAAGCCGGGCGAGGGCGGTTGATAAGTGATTCGTCACATTAGTCCGGTGACGTAAGGTATTGACGAAACAGTCGGTTTTTTCGCCCTTATTGCGCTGGTTGTGGCGTCAAAACCCGACCCGCGGCTTTAAAAATGGTGATTTTTGTGCTATGTTCATTTCAGTGAAACACCAAGGATCGAACCGAACCCGCCGTGCCATTGACGCTGCGGGACATGACATCAGCGCGAAAAATTGAATTTCCGCCAAGGGGATGGACCGTCCCCAAGGTATTTTTGTCGCCCCGATCAAGGCCCAAGACGAGGAAGAGACCTAAATGAGCAAATCGAAGAAACTGGACTTTCAAGCCAACGAATTAGTGGTCTACCCGTCCCACGGCGTCGGCCAGATCGTGTCCGTCGAGGAACAGGAAGTCGCGGGTTTTGAACTGGAGCTGTTCGTCATCGCGTTTGAAAAAGACAAGATGACCCTGCGTGTTCCGACCAATAAGGCGATCGAGGTGGGCATGCGCTCGCTGTCCTCGCCCGATACCATCACCCGCGCGATGATGACGCTGCGCGGCAAAGCCAAGGTCAAGCGGGCCATGTGGTCGCGCCGCGCACAGGAATATGAGCAAAAGATCAATTCCGGCGATCTGCTGGCAATCGCCGAGGTCGTGCGCGACCTGCACCGCACCGATGATCAGCGCGAACAAAGCTATTCCGAGCGTCAGCTTTACGAAGCCGCCCTTGAACGCCTGACCCGCGAAGTTGCCGCCGTGAACGGCGCTGATGAGCTGGAAGCACAAAAGCAGGTTGGCGATGTGTTGATGTCGCGCGCAGCCTGAATTTCCCAAACAACAACTGTCCGTCGTGAGGGTTTTGGAACCACGAGTTTTCTAAACTAAGAGAGAGTTAGGCTCATCTGTTTGGTTTCATTATGCGGCGCGTTGTCTGTGATGCAGGCGGCGCGTTTCGAGCGTCTTTCGTTTGATCCTTTCCCGTTGTTATAAAATGGCTTTGGCGCGTCCGAAGTGGACGTCGGCGTGCCCGACGCAGCATCATTTGCGCGCAACCTCGCATCTACATTCTATCTCGAGCAAGGCGGCATTCATCGTGAAAGATAGCTGCACAATTCTGGATCTGAGCTGGCTTTGCAAGTGTCAGGTCTTCACCCAAAGTTGTTGACCAGAGCTTTTGCATGGCTTTCCAGGAGTTTCCCTGCTGAGGATTTCGCCGCCCGTCGCTCACCTTAAAGCACCTCATTTTGATGCGTATCGTGAGCTACGACCGGTCGGTACTAGTCGAACTCTACAATTCGTGAATGTGAACCAAATCACGAGAGGCTTTTTCGCGGGGTCTCAACGCCGCAGTCAGGAGGTCGAACCTGGACTGCCTGCACGTCGCTGAACATACATCCGCACAGGAAAACAAGAACATTTCTGAGCCTAAAATGAGCCTAGAAAACCAAAAGGGCTTAGCCGTTTCTGGCTAAGCCCTAGAAATCTTTGGCTCCGGCGGTAGGGATCGAACCTACGGCCAATTGATTAACAGTCTTACCGGCGGTATTTCCATTGGTTTCGCAGCGGCACACCGAGCATCTCTAAATTACTGTAATAAATCGTGAAAAGCAAAACTGGTTTCTGTCGAGCACTATTCCAATCTTCCATTTTCTAAACTTTTTGCTTACCCTGTGCTTACCCGATATTGCATGGTGGGACCCGAGATGCCAAAATTGAAGCTTTCAAAGTCCGTCGTCGACAGCCTCACCGTATATCAGGCCGATAAAATTTTTTGGGATACCACGCTTCCTGGGTTCGGCGTGCGTGTAAAACCATCTGGGGCCAAATCTTACTTGGTTCAGTACCGCAATCGTGCCTCTGGCCGTTCCCGTCGAAAAACAATTGGTCGCCATGGGCCACTCCTGAGCCTTCATGAAGCCCGTGCGATTGCCAGAGGATACCTGTCCGACGTTTTACGTGGGGGAGACCCTGCAGTTGAATCTCGTGAGGCGCGAACTGCACCCACAGTTCAGATCTTAGCGGAAGATTACCTGTCCGAACACGCCATCCCGAAAAAACGGCCGGGCAGCGTAAAGAATGATCGAGGGATGCTGGATAGATTTATATTGCCAGTTTTGGCCAATCGCAAAGTTGCCGATGTCGGATATCAGGATGTTCAGGTCCTTCACAACGCGATGCGTGAAACCCCGTATCAGGCAAACAGAACGCTGTCATTACTGTCCAAGATGTTTGAACTCTCAGTTCGTTGGGGGTGGCGAACAGATAACCCCGCAAGGGGGGTTGAAAAGTTCCACGAGGAAAAACGACACCGTTGGCTGTCCGACGCCGAACTTACCCGGTTGACCGACGCTCTGGACCGACACCCAAACCAACTGGCTGCGAACGCAATTCGATTGCAGTTGCTGACGGGTGCTCGGATTGGCGAAGTCCTTTCTGCGAAGTGGGTGGATATTGATTTTGGTCGGGGTGTCTGGATTAAACCGTCTCACCATACAAAGCAGAAACGAACCGAGCACTTACCGCTGTCGGGAGCTGCTCTGGACTTGGTATCGCAACTGCAGGAGACAGCAGAGGAAGCGTCGGAGTACCTATTCCCTGGTCGCAACCCATTGAGGCCACTGGTTGATCTCAGTCGCTTCTGGAAAACTATATTATCGATATCCGAGATTGAGGACTATCGCATCCACGACAATCGCCACACCCACGCCTCGCATCTGGTTTCAAGTGGCATGAGTTTGGCCATAGTGGGTCGGTTGCTTGGTCATACCAATCCGATGACGACGCAGCGCTACGCGCACCTTGCCGACGATCCTCTCAGAGACGCTTCAGAGATCATGGCGAAGAAAATGCGTTAGTTGGCTGTGTGGCGCAAACTGTTCGGTCGCCAATACCCAATGTCAAATCGCGTCGTCTAAATTAAGAGATAAGATTCATCGCAACCATCCAGCTTGACGAGCAGCACGGGGTCTTTGAGGCAGATTCAGCGATTGTCCTTGATTTGGAAATGACCTGCGCCTCAAAAACTTTTGCAGAATTTTGTAGAGTCCGCCCAACAATAGGACGGACAAATGAAGGCACGATTCACGGATGAACAGATCATAGGGCACAGTCAGACAAAACTTGGTTGAATAGGGCAGGCGGCTCACCTAGCGTCTCCGGATAACAAAACGCAGTCCATTTAGTTTTTTCAAAACGTCGCCGGAAATCATCAGGTTGGCGGTGATGTTGTAAGTCCGTTTCCCTCTGTCGCTCTGGAATGTGGAGGATTTGCTGCATGAGCGTGGGATCGATGTCAGCCACGAGACTGTACGATTTTGGTGGAATCGGTTCGGGCCGTTGTTCGCCGCTGAAATCCGAAGATACCGGGGCAGCAACTTCGTGCTCACTCGAACTGCAATGGCATTTGGACGCGGTGTTTGAAAAAATTAACGGTGAAACCAACTATCTCTGGCGGGCTGTGGATCACGAGGGCGAGGTGCTGGAAAGCTATGTCACCAAGCGCCGTGATCGCAAAGCAGCATTGGAATTCCTCAGAAAAATAATGAAGCGTTTTGGCCCACCACGTGTCATCGTGACCTATCTACTGCGGTCTTACGGCGTCGCGATGAAGGTCATCGGCAATGCTGGCCGACAAGATTCCGACCGATGGCAGAACAATCGCGCTAAGAATTTAAACCTGCCATTTCGACGACGAGAACGCGCCATGCTGCGCTTTCGGCGGATGCGAAGTTTGCAAAAATTCGTCTCCGTTCACGCCTCAGTCTGGAACCATTTCAACAAGGAGCGCCACCTTTACTCAGGCGATAACCTCAAGCTCAACCGCACCGCCGCTCTCGCTGAGTGGCGCGATCTCGGCGCGGCATAAGGGACAGCCACGCTGTCCTTGCAGAGACCAGTTCGCATTGGTCTGACAGCACCCCGCTGTTGGTTCCAAAAAACCTGACGACGGACAATGGTGGTTTTTGTCGCGTGCAATCTGAACGCGAGCGGTCAAGGGGTTAGCCGTTACAAAACCCCATGATAAAACGTTTGGAATTTTGAAAGGTTTTTTTGGCATTATACGGCATGGCACAGTCAAACAAACCCGACTTGAGACGGGCGGAGCGGTGACTTAGCTTCGCGGGATGATAAAACGCAGCCCATTTCGCTATATCAAAACTGAACAACGTCACTCCGTCCGATGTCAACTAGGGTCGAGCGCAAGCCATTCTAAACAAAAGGGAAAGGACCAAACGCAAAACACTCGAAACCCGGCGTTTGCAACACCGCAAGATTGCCGCAGAATGAAACCAACCAGATGAGCCAGATACTCGCCTAAATCACGCTGGTTCTGGAACCAAAAACTCTGACGGCGGACAGCTTGGAAATAGTCTCCGTATGAATTCACCAGTCCAAATTTCACACATCCTGCTATTCTGGGTGTTTTTCTTCAGTATTTTTGTCAATGTGCTGCAGCTGACGGGCCCGTTGTTCATGCTGCAAGTCTACGACCGCGTACTGTCTTCCGGATCCGAAGAAACCCTTATGGCACTGATCATCCTAATAGCGGCTCTGTTCTTCTTTATGGGTTTGTTGGATTTTGCCCGTGGGCGATTGCTGGCGCGAATTGGTGCACGGTTTCAAAGCAAACTTGATGGGGTCGCCTTTGACCTTTCCATCCACAAAAAGGGTACCAATAAAAAATCGGCACAAGCTTTAAATGACCTTGAAACGGTGCAACAGTTTTTCTCATCACCGGCATTTTTGGCCTTCTTCGACTTACCATGGAGCCCATTGTTTTTTGGCGCAATGTTCATCCTTCACCCTTTGGTCGGTTGGTATGGCGTGGCCGCTGGCGCCATTCTGATCACCGTAACTTTGGTGAACCAATGGTCGACAAGAAACAAAACCAGGGACGCGCTTGGCCAATCCACCCTGGCCCGTCATATGGCAACGCAGGCATTGGCCGGGTCTACCAATTCAATTTCTCAAGGAATGGTTAGCAACCTGCGGGACCGGTGGCTGAAGGTGCGTGGTCAAGCTCTGGGTGGCACAATTGGTGCAAGTGATTTTTCAGGCGGATTTGTCGCAATTTCCAAGACGTTACGGATGTTCCTGCAATCAGCCATCCTGGGTGTTGGCGCTTGGCTGACGCTTCGCGGAGAAATGTCTGGCGGTTCTATGATCGCAGGTTCAATCCTGCTTGGTCGCGCATTGGCACCCATTGACCAGTCCATCGGCCAATGGCCAAATCTGCAAAAAGCGCGGCTGGCCTGGAGCAACCTAAAGGAAGTCTTTTCCGATCAGGACAACATTGCTGAGACGATCCAACTGCCCCGCCCCGAGGCGCGTTTGGAAATTCGTGACGTTTCTGTGGCCGTGGAAGCGTTAGACGGGTTGATTTTGGAACAGGTCAAATTGAAAGTCGAACCCGGTCAGGTTCTGGGTGTTATTGGCAGCAGCGGCAGTGGCAAGACAACATTGGCGCGCGTCATTATGGGGGTCTCCCCGCTGGTGCGGGGCGAGGTCCGTTTGGGTGGTGCCACGGTCGAACAATATGGCGGCGAAATTTTTGCTGACCATGTGGGGTACCTGCCCCAGGACGTGTTCCTGTTTGATGGCAGTGTGGCTGAGAACATCGCCCGCATGGTGGGCACACCGGATGATGAACGGGTGGTCAAAGCCGCTGTGCAGGCCAATGCCCATGAGATGATCCTAGCATTGCCGAAAGGCTACCAGACTCGGATTGACCTATCAAAGCTGACTTTGTCAGGCGGGCAGCAGCAACGCATTGCGCTTGCCCGGGCACTCTATGGTGATCCGGTTCTGCTGGTTCTCGATGAACCAAATTCTGCGCTGGATTCTGTTGGATCGGCAGCTCTTAATCGCACCATACGGATGTTCAAATCTGAAGATCGCGCGGTGATTCTGATGACGCATCGCCCAACCGCGATTGCTGAATGTGACATGCTGATGATCCTCGATTCCGGCCGGGTCAAAGCCTATGGCCCGAAAGACGATATCCTCCAGGCGCACCTCAAAAACGCCAACCAGATAAAAACCTTAGCCGTGGCCAAGTCACTATGAGCGCAGAGGGTAAAAACGGCTGGTCGATCCGAATGCCAATGATTGTCGGCATGCTGGCTTTGCTATTTCTCGTGGGCGGCATCGGTGTCTGGAGCGTCATGGCCCGGCTTTCTGGTGCTGTGGTCAGTTCCGGGGTGTTAGAGGTTGAAGGCAACCGGCAAGTTATCCAACATCAGGACGGTGGTGTGGTCGGGGAAATCCTGGTGCGCGATGGCACTCAGGTTTTGGCGGGTGACGTTGTGATACGGCTGGATGACAGCCTGCAAAGGGCCGAACTCAGGGTTGTTGAATCTCAACTGTTTGAGACTCTGGCCCGATTGGCGCGGTTTCGGGCCGAGCGCGACGATGCGCCGACCCTGTCACTACCCCGGGAGCTTAGAAAACGCGCGGCAAGTGATCCGCTCATCGAAGCAATGGTCGCAGGCCAAGAACGGTTGTTTGCAACCCGAACCCAGTCGATCCAGGAACAGCTCGACCTTCTGGCTGAGGACGTGGCGCAGATCGAAAACCAGGTGGTCGGCATTGAAGCGCAGCTGGCGGCCCTGAATGAGCATTTCACCTTGGTTGATGGGGAAGTGATCAATAGTCAATTCCTGTTCGATAAGGGCATAATCGAGATCACCCGTTTGACCGCTTTGAAAAAGGAACGGGTGCAACTGTCCGGTGAAATCGGTAGCCTCACCTCAGAAGTGGCACGCCTGTTGCGCGAAAAGGCGGCAACAGGGATTAAATACGTGGCTGTCAAAACTGCCCGAGTGCAGGAAGCCATCGCCGAGCTGCGTGAACTTGAGCAGTTGGAGATCGAATTATCCGAACGCCGGGCATCACTGAACCAAGTCCTGGCGAGCATGGAGATCAAGGCCCCGGTTGGCGGGGTGATCTATGGTTCAACTGTGTTTGCCCTTCATGCAGTCATCAGTGCCGCCGAACCGATCATGTATGTGGTACCACAGGAGCAAGTTCTGGTAATTGCTGCTAAGATTGCCACCACCGATGTCGATCAAGTGTTCATTGGACAGCCAGCAACCCTGCGCTTCAGTGGATTTGACGCAAAAACAACACCCGAACTCACCGGCAGCGTCAACCTGATCTCCGCGGACGCTCTACTGGATGAACTAACCGGCGGGCTCTACTACAACACTCGCGTTTCGATACCTGAGTCCGAAATCGCTCAACTCGAGGGCCGCCCCTTGATTCCCGGGATGCCGGTGGAGGTGTTCATCAAGACCTCCGACAAATCGCCGCTTGAATACCTGACCAAACCCTTTGCAGATTATTTTGCCAGGGCATTCAAGGAGGGGTGAAGGCACTGTCAGAGAAAACCGGCTTGAGGCGGGTCGCGCGGTGACTTAGCTTCGCGGGATGACAAAACTCAGCCCATTTCGCTATTTTAAGACGAGCCCCGAGATCATCCGTTGGCGGTGATGCTTTACGTTCGATATCCGCTTTCGCTCCGGAATGTGGAAGACCTTCTATATTAGCGCGGGATCGAAATCAGCCATGAGACGGTTCGATTTTGGTGGAACCGGTTTGGTCCGATATTTGCAGCTGAGATCCGCAGACAGCGGGCGAACCGGATGCGTGCTTATTCGAACTGGCAGTGGCGCTTGGCCGAGGTTTTTGTGAAGATCAACGGCGAAACTCACTACCTTTGGCGGGCCGTAGATCACGAAAGCGAAGTGTTGGAAAGCTATGTGACGAAGCGCTGGGACCGCAAAGCAGCATTGAAGTTCCTCAGAAAAACCATGAAGCGATACGGCCAACCGCAACTAATCGTGACCGAACTACTGCGGTCTAACGGCGCCGCGATGAAGATTGTGGGGAACGCTCACCGACGAAAAACAGGGCGTTGGTTGAACAACAGAGCCGAGAATTCACACCTACCATTTCGGCGAAAAGAGCGCATCATGTTGCGCTTTCGAGGAATGCAAACCTTGCAGAAATTGGTCGCGGTTCATTCGTCAGTCCACAACCATTTCAACTAGGAACGTCACCTTTACTCACGCAAAAATTTCAAGCTTAACCGCACCGCCGCTCTCGCCGAGTGGCGCCAACTTGGCACGGCTTAAAGGACGGTCATTTTGTCAATGTATAAACTGGCTCGCATTCGTCTGACAGCACCGTGAGGGTTGCAAAGCCGGCAACACTGGATTTGACTTACTTATCTCCGTGTTCGACCGCTGCCCCCATTATTGCTCCGTGTGTCGGAAATTGCCCCCAAAATGCAAACGAAAATTATCCAAAAATTTTTGACAACATTTTAACTTTTCGGAGCCATCATCATTTTCCTACGCCGCATGACGTTCACCAAATATATATGAGTCACTATATGGAAAAATACACAACCAGCACTTTGACACCAGTTCCATCCAATTGTGCCGTAATTGAAACTCCATTTGACAATTCTGAAGTCTGTTCGATTCTTGGTTTGCCGCCCGCTCAAATCGCCTTTCTGGTGAACTACGGTATGCTCAAGAAAAGTGTTTTGAACTGCAGCCGCCCTATATCAAATTTTGCGTTTCCAAACGTGTTTGATATCGTCCAATGTTGCTTAGTTGCCAAGATCTTCACCGTCAAATTTGACATCATGATAGCGTCCCAGGTGGCAGCAATTTGCGTAGACTCACTTGCATTTCTGGTATTGGAAGATAGGGGAAAAGATCCGAGACCGACAGTGGACCGTCATATGCTCCCATTGCTGTCCAATGCACTCTGTTTTGAATTGAGCGATGGAGATTTTGGCAGTCTGGGAAACATTCTAGCCAATCCCAGTGACTGGAATTGTACGGTGAGGTATCTTGCAAGAGAGACTGGGATCTGTTGGAATTATTGCGTGAGACGTGCCGCCGAAATCCACCCAGAATTCGGGGGCGAATTACGTTGACCGAAAAAGTTAATTACTGCCTTGATGGGATAAATTCCATTTGGGCCGTACAGTCACATCTGGGATGCCCGCACGCATTTTTTGCTATTTCGCTTCGGCAAAGAGTTTTGCCCTAACACTTTGTTAACTAATTGAGGTTTAAATCAACTTAAGGTTGTTTTTTAGCCAGCAAACTTGCCAATGGAGTTCTTGATGTTCTTAGGTTCAATTTTAATTTCCGCCCTTGCAGGTGTAACGACGACAGTGGCTGTCCAGATATTTTTCGATATTTCGGTTCTTGAGTCACTGATGGTATATACTGCGATAGGAGTGCTGATGGAATTTATTCTTCTGTTTTTATTGCATTTTAACGCCATGTTTGACAGTTTGATCGGCAACTCTACGTCGCACAAACAGCTACAATTCGGTTCAAATTCAGAATGCGAGCGAACGTAAACTCCGCGCAAAAAAAACCGCCCGGCGGACGCGGTATCCGCCTTCACCCAAAAAGTATGCGTTCCAGGAACTATTAACTCAGTATATTCTAACACATCGTTAGGTCGAAATTAATGGCGGGGAAAAAATGCCTAAACACTCATGGATAGTTGACGTTCTCGAAGACTTGAAAAATTTTGCCCGAAAAAACGGGCTTACATCGGTGGAAAAGTCCGTTGATGCGCAGTTAGAAGAACTGCGCTGGGGGGGGGACGGTCAGGAATTATTTCCCGAGGTGTGGCAGTCAAGTGAAGCCGGCGATTCTGTACCGAATTGACGCAGTGGCGGATTCAATTGTAGGCGGCGTGTACTTGAAAAACACTGGCAACTGCCCGAGTTAGCCATGATTTAAGTTGACGGTCTTTGACCAACAAAAAGCAACTTGAGTTCACTCAAATCGAATTCAGAAGGTGATACTGCCCTGCGCCCGGAAATATCTAGCCCCGGGTGGTCCAAGGTTGGGGGCAAGTGCAATAACCCCAAGGACTCTCCAATAGGTTGGGGGTCGCTTGGGGCGCAGATCACTGGCAATGATCCCCCTAAACAAACATGAAGGCATCAGTGAGGTCGGATAGGTCACTGATATTTTTGACGGTCAGAACGTCACCTGCGCCAAAATCCAGAACCGCGGTTGTACCGCTGTGGCTGGCATAGTCATTCAGGACCGCCGCACCGTTCAAAGGTGTCGCGCCTATCAGGGCTATGTCCAGTTTAATACTGTCGGCTGTGGTACTAAAATCGGCGATTGTATCGTGGCCAAAACTGTCATGGAAGACGAATTCGTCCGCTCCAGATCCACCGATTAGCAGGTCATCGCCAGCACCGCCGCTAATCACATCATCACCTGCATTGCCGATAAGGCGGTTGTCGTTTGCGTCACCTATTAGCTGATCGTCAAAGGGTGAGCCCGCCAGGTCTTCGATTGAGGTATATGTATCACCGGCTGCGTCGCCTGTGTTGTTAGTTCTATCGGATAAGTCCGCGATAAGACCATTTTTTGCTGTATAATATTGGGCCCGGTCGGTGCCCGGCCCCCCCGACAGAAAGTCTATACCAGGGCCACCTTCCATCGTGTCGTCGCCCACGCCACCAAATATCGAATCGTCACCTGCGCCGCCCCGCAGCCAATCATTGCCATCGTTGCCCCAGATCAAATTCGCGCCAGTGTCACCATAAAGGCCATCGTCAAAATCAGAACCGGAAAGGTTCTCGACCTGGGCGTAACTGTCGCCCGCAGCTTGCCCGGTGTTTTTGCCTGGATTGGCGAGACTAATCCGTAGGCCAGATGTGGCGTCGATATAGGTTGCCGTATCATTTTGATCACCGCCGACCAGCGTGTCAGCACCATCGCCGCCGTTCAGTGTATCGTCGCCATTGCCGCCTTCGAGCAAATCATTTCCTTTACCTCCGGATAAATTATCATTGCCCAAATAACCAAACAGTTTGTCCGCGTTGTCCGACCCTACAATTGCGTCATTTAGGTAACTTGGAGGCGTAAACCCGGGGCTCGTGCTATCATTTGTAGATCCGGCAGAATATTGGGAGCCGACATATTTTTGCCCTTGGATTTCGACACCTTGTCGGGGGGCGTACAAGGAAATCTTGATCACTTCGTAGTTTCCAAGGTCAAATGTTACCCTGTTGCCCGCCAGCGAAAAATCACTATCGATGCTCAGTATTGGGTCGCTATTTGGGTTTGTGACGGAACCGTTTGTTCCCAAAGTGGCTGACCAACCGTAACCAAAATTTTGACCCAAGAAACTCAGGTCCAAGTCATATGTGGCGGAATCGGAAGAACGTGACGCTACAAAAATAGTCGTGCTCGATGATTCACTATATACGAAGGTTGCGATGTCGTTTTCCATGCTGCGATGTGTTAATGTCGATCCAGACACTCCTTCGCTTAGCATCTTGAATAACTCACCGCCAAACGTAGACCTCAGATCACCCTCATCGCCGAATAGGTCGTTGGACGTGTTTTGCTGCACCGGCCACACCCATGCAGCGTCGACGCCCTGAGAGACCATTTCGGAAAACGCATTGAGCATTGTGCCCGATTGCAAAAGACCGGTTTCGGAACTCAATCTGTGGTCTGTGTTCCACTCACCTACATGGTAGGCGATGTTCGAAAATTTGGGGTCACTGGCCCAGGCGTCGAATCTGTCAAAGAACCAGTCATCGGCTAAGACAGAGTCAAAATCGGTGGAGACATAATAATTTCCAACCACGGCATCAATGGCGGCAATTGCGCCCGGGTCGAAGCTGTTCATTATTACGTCATTCTGGAGATAGCCGGGGGTCTGTGAGTAAGCGCCGTATCTCCCGATTTGAACAGCAATTGTTGGCTCCAGCCATGAATCGCCAACAGGGTTGTTCGCTACGTACTCGTCAATTGAAGATTGGATGGCCTTTGAAAATTCATTGGCGACTGCGCCATATTCGGCAGCCTCCATTTTCCCGCCTAACGAATACTCGTTGCCAATCTCAAAACCAGAGATTGGGACATTGCCGTAGTCACCATTCAGTAAGTCGCGAACAAAAGCCTTAACATCTGCCACCGCTCCAGCATTGACTTGGCGCGAACCCACTGGCCCATTTTCCAGTGCTGCCACTGTTGGAATCACTATCGTCGGACGAAATCCGGTATTGGCTGCTTCTGCCATAAAGTCTGACAGCGGCAACAGGTTTGTGACATTACCATTTACTGGATCGATGAAAATTGACGCATCGGCATTGTTTATATCAAAATACTGCTCGGTGATTGTTCCACCCGGGTAACGAACGCCATTCACCCCAAGATAATTGAGCGCTTCGTCGTACGTTCCGGAGCCAAATTGGTCACGATTGAACAGAATGTTCCCGCCGAACATTTCGCTGGAAACCGTCATTCCAATTGCGTCGCCATTGTCAATAGTGATTATCGGCATATGTGCTCCTATCCTTTGAAATGCGAAATTATGGAACTCCGCGTTAGTTCTATGGGTGCCTAACCGGTGAACCTAGCTTTCAACGATCTCGAATTTGGTGCCTGGTTCTGATCATTGCGAAGAAATCTGATTATTGAGTTAAGATTGATGGATAGATTGATTTGGCGCAGTATGTACCCCTTAGAAGTTTGTTGTTTTGCCGTTTTGCCAGACAGCCTCTTTTGTTCAAAGTGAAACCGGAAATTTGCCGGGAACGTTTTGTTTTCGCGGGATAGTGCAAAATAAATGGGAACTTCAATGTCATCCGCCGACCCAAGTTTTAAATTGTGTGGTGCAAGAGTAACCGTTTGGCCAAAATCGGAATTTGTGGGCAACAGCTTATTCAATATTGCAAGGTTTTGATTCAATGCGTGGGACCGCAATTAGCTATTTCTTAGCTATCAAGCGAACTGCCTCGACTGAGTATTACAGGTGCTTGGGGTAGGTCAGGCCAAAAAAATGGTGCAATGTATGGGATTTTGGCGGCTCATTCGGAATGGGTCGAAAAAATGTATCGGGGAAAAATTGAACTGCAAAGGCATAATCACGCAGGGCAGGAACCAAATGATTGGGTTTTGTGGTTTCTAAAGGACTTGGAAGAATACGCGACTCTGTACAATCTTCTCGAGTTGGCCGAGGATATGAAGAGGCCCGGTCAAAAATTTGAGGCGGCACGAGATAATTGCCAGCCCATCGCGGACCGACAGGTATGAAGTGGCTTTTGCTCATTAAATCCGAGCATGCCGGTTTTAACTCTCGCGGAGTTTGGTGTCCCAGCGTAAATGTTTGGCCAGCTTTCTGGACCAAAAAATTTTCTACAACATGGTCTAACACGTGACACAATTTGTTAACCACGTTTTGATAGCAATTTACTCGAATTCAAAGCGTCTGGACTTGGGGATTGGTGCGTGTCAACGGTTGGCAAAATTGAAAATGCTGTTTTGCCAGCCATGCGATTGTTGGAAGTATATGACTGTGTTACCTTGGCCCTTGATGCTATTTCCGGGGATGAGGTCTCGGATCTTAACTTGGATGAGGTAAATCGATATTTGGAATCCGCTCTTAGCGAACTTTTTAGGTACATGCCGTCATTCCAATTGCCAGATGCCGCCGTTCAAAGCCCTTTTGGAAACTGGCCGGACCACGATTCTTAGCGAACATAACCAATGGGTTTTGATACCTGAATTGTATTGTAGGCACTGTCAGACAAGACTTGGTTGAAGAGGGCAGGCGGATCACCTGACGTCTCCGGATGATAAAACGCAGCCCATTTCGCTATTTCAAGACCAGCCTGGAGATCATCCGTTTGGCGGTGATGCTTTATGTTCGGTATCCGCTTTCGCTCCGGAATGTGGAAGACCTTTTGCATGAGCGCGGGATCGAAATCAGCCATGTGAGGTGGTCCGGCTTTTTAGGACAGGTTTGCGGCTTGGCTAAGATGCTTCTGATTTGTATTCATGCCGCTTTTCGTATCTCCGCTTGGGTGGAGTATGCGGTGTCCGGGGTTCGCTTATCAAGGGCGCTCCGAGTTGTAGACGCCGATCCAAGTATAGATTGCAAGGTCACATGTACGGCTCCACCATCCATACTATTCAATGGCTTAGGATAAACTTTGACTACGCCTTTGCTCGCCTTGTCCACATACTTTTGTCTTGTCGAACGCCATCTTTGTAGCACGTAACGGGCCGAACTCACTCGGCCTCGCAAGAAGCAAAGAGGCATCTGATGAACAAGATGACGCAAGAGCAATTGGCAGAGCACTGGCAAATTTCGCCGCGAACACTGGAACAATGGCGCTGGCTGGGAAAGGGACCAAAATTCTTGAAGATCGGCGCGCGGGTTCTCTACAGGGAAGAAGACATTGACGCCTACGAGGCAGGGCAGGTGTGTCAGAACACATCCGGCCCGCTGCCGCCGGAGCGCGTCTGATGGCCCGCTCACCCGCACCCAACAGGATCAAGACACACCGCATCTACACGGTCTGGGAAGCGGCAGAGGTGCTCGGCAAACACCGCCAAACCATTATCCGCTGGATTAAGGATAAGGGGCTGATTGCCGACACAAGCCAAAGGCCTTGGCTGATCAAGGGCAGTGACTTGAAGAGTTTTCTGGGTCACCGACGCCAGAAAGTAAAATGCAAACTTGCCCTGCATCATCTCTATTGCCTGGGCTGCAAAGCCCCACAGGAACCAGCTGGCAAATTCGCGGATTATACACAGTTGACCTCCTCTACGGGTATGCTGTCGGCGCTCTGTCCGGTCTGCGGATGCATCATCAACAAGGTGATCCGGCGGGCTGATCTGGAGGCAATCCGGGCCAAAATCGAGATCACAATTCAGCAGGCGGACCCAAGAATAGTGTCCCGTGAACATGCCCCCTTAGATGTAGCCTTTAGCAATGAGGAACGAACCCGTGTCAAAACACACATCTGATAACCTCCGCATCAAGCGTAAATACCTAGTCTGGCTCAAGGACGCCAAGGGGTTGTCGGAGGCTTCGATTGATAAGGCTGCAGCCGCAATTTCAGCCTATGAAGGGTTCCTCAAAGGCAAGGATTTTCGGGCTTTTCATTCTGAGCGTGCTCGCAGTTTTAAACGCCACCTTGCCATCAGAACGAATGAACGCACCGGCGCCAAATTGAGTCCTGCTTCAACCAGCGGAGTCTTGCGGGAAGTCAAAGCATTCTTTCTGTGGCTCGCCGATCAACGTGGCTACAAATCCAGGATCGCCCATTCCGATGCGGATTACCTTTCACCAGACCGCAAATCTGAAGCAGCACGGCGCAGTTCCTGTTGGAAACCCCATCCTTCACCCGATCAAGTTCGCCATCTGCTGCAATCAATGCCGACCGAGACTACATTGCAGCGACGTGACCGTGCCCTCATCGCCCTTCTTTTTCTCACTAGTTCTCGGGAAGGTGCAGCGATTACGCTACGGATCGGGCACGTCGACCTTGCAAATGCCTGCGTCCATTTTGACTCTAAGATCGTGAACACCAAATTTGGCAAGAGTTTCACGACGGCGTTTTTTCCTATCGGTGAAGAGGTCGAACAGATTGTCAGGAGTTGGATTTCAGAACTGAAGACCGAACATCTGTTTTCAGAAAGTGACCCGCTATTTCCAAAGACTGAAGTTGGTCCTGGCGAGTGCAGGCGTTTCGAGGCGCTGGGGATAGATCGCGAGCCTTGGGCAAGCCCATCTTCGGCCGCCAAAATATTCAAACAAGCATTTGTCGAGGCAGGCTTGCCGCCGTTTTCACCGCACCGGGTGCGCGATACTTTGGCAGAACTGGCAAAGGACCACTGCCGTACCCCCGAAGATTACAAAGCCTGGTCTCAAAACATGGGCCATGATGATGTCCTGACCACTTTCCGCTCCTACGGGTCCGTGGCGACGGGACGGCAAGTGGATCTGCTAACCAAATTTCGCAAACGCGGCCCCCTCGATAATCCGGGCGATGACGGTGATTTTGATGTCTTGGAGTAGGTCCGCTATGTCATCTCATTCGAACTTCAACCAGGTCCGATGCCAGTCGATATCCATGCCACGGCAAGTTTTCGATCAGACGTTGGCCCATTTCGCCGTCCATCGCCGCCGAGGAAAACTTCCTACCCAAATAGGAACGCGCACGTAACACTCTTCTACGCACGGCCTCCTCTGAACTCAATCCTGTCAGCTTTTTCAAGTCCTGGGTGCTGATTGTTGGGTAGTCCAGTAATTCCATGCCTTGCCCGGCCCCACGAAGATGTTCTTTGGCCAGAATCAAAAGAAGTTCGAATGTTGCGTTCCCTGAGACCTTGACCGCTCCGTCAATCAACACTGACGTTTCATGCTGGTCAAACGTTAGCCGAAACTTTTCCGGTACTGTTGGAACGGGCTGCTCTGGGGCAGGGGGAAACAGAACACCAAATGTTTGGTCTCGCTGCAGCTTCCCAAACATATTCATCAGGCTGTTTTTCGCGAACTGATCAGAATCGTTGTTGTTTGCAAATTCACGCATCACGCCCGAAACCGATCTACCGTGGCGTTTCAATAGGTCGGCCAAGCGTGCCAGCGCTGTCGGCACCGGTTCATTCAGATACTCAATCACGTTCAGAATTTCTGGGAAGTGCTGTTCCAAAGAGATAGCGTTAATGGTCTCAAAACCAAGCGCATTGCGAACATAAGATAATGCAACTTCTTTTTCCTGCACCTTCATGCGCACACCTTCCATCAGGTCGGTACGGTAGTCCACGGCGTGGTCAAATCTCTCCAACCCGGCTGCGAGCATGGCAAAGCGGCGATCAATGCACTGGGAGCATCGCCCGCAATGGGGGTGCTGTTTGGTCTGATTGTGAACGTCGGCGCAACTTCTGGTGTGAGCAATTTCATTGCTCATTCCGAGCCTGGCAATCGTTGAGACGATTTCAGTCTTGGTGCGCCAGAAGAAGGGATTGTCAACGCGCAGGGGTGTTTCAAAAATCCGACTAAACAGGCGGCCAAACCGGTTGAGTGTTTGCGGGTGGGTGGTTCGGGTTGCCCGTGTTCCCAGGACATTTGCAACTGGAGGCAGGTTCAAACTGACCACGCCATTTTCAAAAAACGAAACACCGTCCTTGCCAAAAGCCGTTGCCGTGACCATGCCGAGCACCGCAAACAGGAAGGAGCGCGATCTGTGCGTGCCTTCCTTATTGGTCCCCCCCCTTCAGTTGCACTCGCATCGGCAGGTGCATGAGCATTTCACCGCCTTCTGCATCCTCCAATGCCTTGGCCAATCTGCGTTGCACAGGGGCGACTTTGGAGGCGGAGAAATGGCTAATCAGTGCCACTTTGTTCCTGCGTTCGGCGATTTCTTCCAAGGCACCGGCAAAGGAGTCCAGCCCGCCCGAGAACATCATCACTGTATCGGGTGACCAGGAACTCTCTTCTTCAAAATCAAAATACCGGTTTGGTTCCACAATGCCGTCTGCATCCATTTGTGTAAATGTGAACTCAAACCGGTCACCAGACAAAAACATCAAGGTCTCCTCCAGACCACGTTGAACCTTAGGGCTAGACCAGAGAGCCATGTCGCGTACCGGCAACTCAACCAAGAAGCGGCGGTGCCATTTCTCGCCCATATTCTGATCCACTGGGCCGCCCCGGCTGACACTTGCATCAATCCCATAGACAAAAGCCGCAATTTCGATCAGATCAACCGCTCTTTCAGGGAGCGAAGCAACCAGGCTTTGGCGAAGGTTTCTGATTTTCAGGTTTATACCTTCGGTTTTGCCGTCGATTTCAAAGCGTAACTGTTCGTCACCGCTTCGACGTGCAAGCGGTGGCAGGCATCTGACCGTATGATCAGGCGGTTTCGCGACGCCGCCCAAGTTCGGACCTCATTTTCCTGAACGCATAACGCGTGAAGTTATTGATAGATTCCTGATTGAGACTTTGTTCTTTCCAGACTGTCTTGCCGTACCAACCACCGGCAAAGTCTTCGACAATTCGCGATGCTTCAAATGTGTGTTGTGACAAGGCGTGTTCGAACTCCACCCGATCAAAGTCGGTAGCAAAGCGCTTGCCAATTCCCGTGTGGTTGGCCAATTCGCGGCTAAGGAAATAGTCGAGTGATTTGTAAGATAGCCGTGCAAAAAAATCTCGCGCCAGGTAAGCGAATTCCTGACCGCTGGCAAATGATGCCAGGGCTTTGCGTACCTCCTGTGGAGTTGGCTCGAACAGAGAGGGTAATTTGTCTCGGAGTTGTACCGATAGGCTTTCGAGCAAGGCAGCGCGGGCCAGCTCTCCTGCATCCGATGAGCGCCCTATTTTAAAGACACGTTCATCAATGGAACTGCTCAATCCAGCGAGCAGCGCAGAAACCGAAACAAGAGGATCATCACCGGCACCAAGCTCCTTCAAGGCGGCCTCAAACCCCGGCGCCCGTGCCATCAGCGGCAGTTGAACCAAAAGGCCGGTTACAAACTGGAAAGACGCGTCATCCGAAGCCCGACCAAGATCCAGTTCCGACGCACGCGCCGCTGCCTCAGCAACCACCTCCAGCGGCGCATCTGATTCTAACAATCCAATAACGTCGCGCCACTTTTTTGACTGCGACAAAGTTCCGAGCCTAATATGGCCCATGGCGTTCTCCCAATATTAAATCAGGGTGCCGTCGGAATTGCCTCAAGTAAAGAAAAATGGGTGAAAAACACCGCTTAATGCTTACCCTGCGCTTACCCGCGAATTATTTAGGACAAACACTTATCAGTTAAGTAGTTGAAAAGATTGGCTCCGGCGGTAGGGATCGAACCTACGGCCAATTGATTAACAGGCGAAGTAGTCGGTTATACTGAATTATACCTTCTCTTACCAATTTAGCTAAGTATCTAATATATTTACATATTTTCAGGAATACGTCGGCAGACTATGCTCGAACCATACCGATACTACCCGGAGGTTTGTGTCCTATATGAGCCCTACCAAAACCAGAACTCGATTTGTAAAACGTCGCAAAGCCATAGGTTTAGACATAATTGCATTCACAGAAGCTGAATTGAGAACAGCCTCTGCTAAGTCGAAAGAATACACAATTAACGACCCGAAAACACCGGGCCTGTCATTGAAGATAACCCCAACTGGGCGCAAAGTTTTTCTTTTTCGATATAGGTCGGAATACGGTCGCCAACGAAAACTAAATATTGGCCGATTTTCAGACTTTTCGGTTGCCGAAGCTCGGAGAAAGGCAAGGAGCCTTTGGGCTGACATCTACGAAGGGGGAGACCCGGCAAGTGACCGAATTAATAAACGCCATGCGCTTACGGTGACTGAATTCGCTGCTCGGTATTTACGCGATCAAGCCAAGCCGAAATTAGCGCCATCGACATACAGGGAATACACCAGTGTGATTGAAACGCGTGTGCTGCCACGAATTGGTAACCTTGCCCTCGTGGAAGTCACAAGAAATGACGTTGAAAAGCTGCATGCGTCAATGGTGAGTACGCCGGTAAGAGCGAACCGAATGCTTAGCGTCCTAAAGGCAATGTTTTTCAAAGCAGAAGACTGGAATGCGATCCCTCGTGGGAGTAATCCTGCATCTCGAATTGGGATGAACAAGGAACGACCTAAACAGCACTATTTTACTGATGCAGAACAGGTTCGAATATTCGAGGCAATAGACCAGCTTCGAGATGAGATGCCCAAAAGCGCCTACGGGTTTGATGCGCTAACGCTGTTATTCTATACCGGATGCAGACCCGGCGAGGTTTTGAGCCTTCGTTGGGAGGATATTGATCTCGCCGCCGGAATTGCCCGACTGCATAACACCAAAACCGGTGAAGCGCGCTTGCCACTTTCAACAATTACCGTCGGTTTCTTGCAATCGATTGCACCAGAACATCATTTCGGTTGGGTTTTTCCTGGTGCGGTTTTCGGTGAGCATCTTAAGAACCTTAAACGACCGTGGAAGCGTATTTGTGAACTCTCGGAACTTCCGGATGCTTGTATGAAAGACATCCGGCACACCGTTGGAACATACGTTGCCAAGGAAGGAGGTTTGTTTTCTGCTCAGGTAATTTTGCGGCACACCAGTCCAAAAACCACAATGCGTTACGCGCATCCTTTTGAATCATCGGTTCGCGGTGATCTTGAAAATGCCATGAAACAAATCGAGACTAATAGGAACCGTGCCAAGCGCAATATCAAGCTGGCTAATTCTTGAGGTAGGAAAAGCGTTATGAGCAGTCCGGAGAAAACGCCTAAAAGGCGGCTGAGAAAAAGCATAAAACTGACAGAGCTAACGAAGTGCAAATTGAAGGTTAGGCGCCTCGAACGCCGGGTAAAAGACCTCGAAGAAAAGCTTAGCGGTGGGCGTGTTTTTGGAGACGGAAAGTTTTGCGATCTGACTTATGCAGCGCGTTATCTGGGCAAGTCTAAGCAAACTCTCCGCAACTGGAAGTCGAAGGGTATTGGTCCAAAGGTCCACGCGGAAAGCGGCTCTGTAAATTACAAGATTGCTGACCTCGATGCTTATCTGCTGGACGGGATCGGAGCTAGGCATGAAGAAACCTAGTGTCAAAACCCATGAAGATGAAAATGCAGAATGTCCGCTTGGTGTCCAGAGTGACAACTTTCCGCAATGCAGCTAAGGTTCAGTTTGAGCCCAATACAGACATGTTCGCTAATGCAGAAACTGGGCAGTTATGGGCGGAGATCTGTCATTTGCCGTCCGGCGCGAATGTCTGAGAAATTCAACCGCGCACTTGGTCGTCTTGGTATCCTCTCTGGTCTCCAGCTGAAGCCTTTTTCGATGACACCCGAAGCATCATCAATCTAAGCGCGGCGAAATGAGCCCCGGGCTCAATCGAAATGATGTACAGCATCGGTTTCATCAACTCCGGATACATATGTCATCCCTCGTTCACAACCAGTACAAAGCTCATGTCTGCACCTGCGCGGCGTAGATCATGAACCTCAGACAATGCAGGGTCGTCACACCAGGCCCTTGCGGCGTTGCCAGTTGGAAAAGACAGAATTAGCATCCTTTGGGTCGTCTTGGTCTGGCCCTCCAACTGTTCCGGTTGCGTGGCAGGGACAACGACTGCCCCGCCATGTTTTGCCAGCGCCTTTGCCGCAACTGACTTGTATTTGCTCATCTTGTCGGGGTTCTTGAGCGCGTCGAGATATCCAATTACGTATTGGGTCATTTCAGCTTTCCTTGCTGTTTCCTAGGTGATCGGTTGGGTCGATGCGGGGGCTTGCATCCCCCACGACAGTTGAAGCCATGTAGCGCCGCGGCAGAGTGAACTCTGAAGTCGGCAGGCAGACTCGACTGACTAAGGTGTGATGCGCTTTGCTGACCGCAGGCTGGTGTTCGGTTCGGTGGAACTCGGTTTTTCCCGGGCTAAGAGCCAAACCAGGCCGGACGTGGCAAGCATTTGCACCAGGATGACCAAGGCAAAGACGGTGCTTTGACCAGACAATGCGGCCTCTCCAACGTTGATGGCGACCGAGTAGAGCGGGATGGATGTCAGTGCCAGGACGACGATCAGACCCAACAACGGCCAACTGCCACGGTAAACCCACCAGCAGAAAACACCGAAAAGAGTCTCAAGACCGAGCGCCAAAAGCGGCATATTCAAATAGAGTCCGGTTCCATATTTTTCTGTGCCAAAGAAAGGTGCGATGGCGATGTCTCGTGCATGCACCAGCAAATCCAGAACGATGTGGGAGAACACGGCCAGGGAAATTGCCATCGCGATTGCAGACCATGCCTTACCGCCGCTCCACAGAACGATGAGACCGACAAGGGCGGCAATGATTACGCTGGTCACCAGAGAGTGTGAGAAAGGCATGTGAGCAAGATGCACGTCCGCGACAGATCGCATGGGGTCGGCAATGATGGTCTGCTCGATACCGATGATGTTGAGGCCAACCCACAGGTATTCGATCGCCTCGGTTGCCAGGATCAACCCCAGAAGTGGGGTTGACGGAAATTTGCGTTTCAGGATGAGTGCAGCAGCTGCATGATTGACGGCTTGCATAGGGGTTCCTTTCGGTTTTCAGGTTGCTTGTTTCAGGCCGCCTGAGATGCCTAAGTGAGGGAGATTGTCTGGAATATTGCCTTGGCTCCGATCTCGGGCTTTGGCGGATAGATCCATTCTTGGTTGATCTGACGCTTCATGGATTTGCCGTTGGCACCGGTTTTCTGAACCTCACGGTCCCAGCCGGTGGTGAACACAGCCCCTGCCGGGCCAAGATCCAGACAGGTTGCATAGGTTTCCTGCCGATAACGCCGCAAAGCGCCGCCAGTCAGGCTTTGAACCGCGTTGTAACCGGCATACCGGCCCAGTTCAGTGGCGTGCTGGCAGGACATGAATGTCGCATGGTCATCATCCGCCATAGCGTGCGCTACATCACCGGCAATGAAAACTTCTGCATCGTCTTCGAGGTCAAGAAACTCATTAACGATCAGGCGTCCGGCCGCATCCTTTTCGGATCTGAAGCTGGAGGTAAGCGGACTTGCCTGCAACCCGGTTGCAAAAACCACGGCCGAGACTGGGAGCGATTCGCCGCCTTCAAACAGAAGGCTTCTTTCGCCAACCGAGGTGATTTTTTCGCCAAGCCTGATGTCGACATCACAATCGGCCAACGCATTCAGAATGACCGGATTGAGGTTGGCCCCAAGCTCCGCGCCTACCTCTTCAGCCTGGTCGAGCAATACGAGCTTGACCTTGGCTCCAAGGCGCTGGCGCAGTTCGGTGACCAATTCGATCCCCGTGAAACTGGCGCCGATTACTGCAATGGTGACGTCTTTCAGGTCTCCGTCACGGCGTGAAAGACCCTCAAGGAACTGGTCAAATTTCTCGGCTCGCCGGAACGTGTCGATGCTGAAGCCATGAGCCGCGCCTTGGATAGGCAAAACCGGCATGTGGCTGCCGCTTGCCAGAATAAGCCGGTCGTACCTGAGAGAGCGGCCCGAATTCAGTTCTGACAGGTCGATCAGGTTTTTCGAAGACCTGACACCGACCACGTTGGCCAGATCAAACTGAACCTGGATGGTGTCCAGCAAGGGACGCAGGGGCACACGCATATCGGGCTTCGCGCCCTCATACAGCCGGGGGCGCATCACCAAATCAGGGTTGTTGCTGATCAGGGTGATGGCCAGGTCATTTGGTGAAATGCCCTTTTGATCTCGCTCTGCCGCCGCGCTCATTGCGGCCCAGAGACCGGCAAAACCGCCGCCAATAATGGATATGTTTGACATGTTTTTCTCCGTCATTTGTCTGTTGCGGAGTCATAAAGTATTTGCGAAAATGATAGCAATTTGTTGTTTTGAGAGATGGATTCGCAAAAATGCAAGCAATTTCGAAATTGTCATGGGAAGATTACCGATATGTCCTAGCAATCTCGCGGGCCGATGGGCCGTCAAAGGCTGCAGATATTCTTGGGGTGAATGTATCGACGGCCTTTCGGCGGCTCGAAAAGATCGAGCGGTCCATAGAGACGCAGTTGTTTGATCGATCTCGCAAAGGGTATCTGCCAACCGAGGCTGGACGGGAAGTCATTCATGCAGCCGAGATCATGGAGCAGGCTGCGTATGCCGCAGACCGGACCGTGACAGGTCGAGATCAGCGACTGACAGGAGAGGTCCGCGTCACAGCAACAGAAGCACTGGCGATGTGCTTTCTGCCTCGCCACATCAGGAGCTTTCAGGAAAAGCACCCTGGCCTCTGCGTCAACGTACTGAGTGAAAACAGCATACTCAGCCTGGCTGACCGAGAGGCCGATATCGCCCTGCGACCCAAACGTCCCAACAACGAAACTCTGATTGGGCGAAAAATCGCATCGTTTACATGGGGCATTTACGGCAACCCAAGAAGCGTAGAGGCGCTTGGTATTGTTGATGATCCGAAAGGGTTAACAGGGCAGCAATTTGTCGGCTGGACAGGAAGTGCATTAGCCGCAGCGAGCGAGGAGTGGTTGGAGAATACGGTATCTGGAGTGCAAATCGCGTGTCGCTCCGGAAGCCTTATTACCAATGCCTTGTTAGCATCCAATTCGGTCGGTTTGACGATGCTACCTTGTTTGCTTGGCGCGTCTTGGCCTGGATTACGATCAGTCATTTCACCGTTAAGCGAATTCGGCGCAGCCGGAGAGGTCTGGTTGGCCATTCATGAGGATATGCGCCAGAACGCCCGTGTCCGCGCCTTTATCGATCATATCATAGAAGCCGCACAACTGGACTCCGCGCTGTTTGCGGGAAATGCGCCTTCTAGAAGGCTGTGAATGCCACTGTTGCGGCTTTGAGATGCCACGAGGATTGGGAGAGCCTGCGAGGCGCGACGATGACCGTATAAGATTATCTGAGGCCGCATTTAACTTGAGACAGGCCTTTCAGCATTTGTAAGCCGGTGCCATTCGTACGGGATACACCGTCATTCCCTTTGGGCTCGTTGCTGATGTTTGCCAAGAACGGAACTAAGGTCTGGAAAGTCCGCGTTGCGGTCATTG
>Ga0209344_10001968_pt1 | contig 24382 bp, 26 predicted proteins | sample Cruoilmetagenom6_FD_187293 | JGI IMG/M metagenome (GOLD analysis project Ga0209344, IMG submission 187293) | Oil polluted marine microbial communities from Coal Oil Point, Santa Barbara, California, USA - Santa Barbara Oil Seep Sample 6 (SPAdes)... | ecosystem: Environmental > Aquatic > Marine... | reverse complement strand
ATCAATCGCCACAACCCGCTCAACCCAAGGGGCCAGAAGCTCAGTACAGTTCCCCGTCCCGCACCCAAGATCCGCAACCCGCCACTTCGGATCAATCAAACTCAGCAGCGCCCGGTCCGTAAAGAACCGCCCAAACATATCGTTCCGTACCCCGTCCCATTCCCCCGCGTGCTCCCCAAAGAACGCGCCCGAATCCGTCAACCGCTCAGACAACACCGACCGGACCCGCTGGTCATCCCCCTGCGCATCAGCAAGCCCATCAAGCTCATCACAAACCGCAAGCCAGATCCCCCGCATCGTCGCAGGCAAATCATCAAGCACCACCCTGTAAAAAGTCGCAGGCCCAACAGACCGACGAACCACCCAGCCCCCCTCAGCCAGAAGCTTGAGATGCCGAGAGCCCGATGACTGCGGAATCTGAATGACCCGGATCAACTCCCCGACCGAGAGTTCATGCGAACAAAGCACCCGCATCATCCGAAGCCGGATCGGATCACTTAACTGGCTCAGAGATTCAGCAGCAGTCAGTTGAGATGGAGTGTGTGTCTGTTTTGCCATAAGCCATATATCCGCATATACGGATATAGACTAGCGGGCCATTCCCATTTCGTCAAACAATTCCACAATAAATCACAAAATACCCTTAATTCTAATCCTCAGTGGGGTTTGTCGCAAGCGACGGCCCTGGGGTAATACCAAGGGCGAGGAATCGAGAATCAAGGTTATCGGATCCTGGATCGAACCACAACGCGTTTCTAAGCGATTGTTCTTCAAGAGCGGAATCTCCAGCATGCCGGGCAAAATCAGCCATCGCCATATATGGCTCAACCGATTCTCCATTGGAATACATCATCGCCAAGTTAATCGCCCGCTTCGCCTCATCAAGCATCCCAACACTCTGGGCATACCGTGCGAGCCGCAGCTGTCCAGCAACATTCCCGCCCTCCGCAGCCGTCCCCCGCATCAGCGACATCATGCTCTCAGCACGACCTGCGGAAATAAAGGTATCGCCAAGCGATTCAATATACTGAATATTCCCAGGCCGAAGATCATGGGCAGTCGTCAGATGCCCGATCGCAGCCGTGTACATCCCCATCCGAGACTCCGTTATCCCAAGCTCGTACTGAGCATAATGAGCATGCGGACGACGCTCAACATACTCCTGCCAAAGCGCCAACGATCGCTGGTCATCCCCATCCCGAGCCGCCGCTCGTGCCTTGAGAGACAGATCATTGAGGGCAAAGGTCCGCTTCACTTTCTGTGTAGGCCCGCAAGAGCTCAGCAGAATGGCGGCAAAAATCATGGTCAGTGTAAAAATCGATCTTTTGGACATACTCGACTCCAGGTAGTGGTCTGTATTGAATATAGCTCAATGACCAACGATTCACCACACCCAGCCAAGGAATCCAACCTCGCCACCAGCCGCGCGGTAATTCTCAATCACACACTCACCGATGGCACAATCCACTTTGATTGGATGATTGAATTCCCGGGCTGCCCAGACGAACACCGCCTCCTGAGCTTCAGGTGCGATGAGAGGCCGGATTTGTGGGTCCCGGATCAATTGTTCCACGTGGAACAATTGCCCAATCACCGGGCCCATTACCTTGATTTTCAGGGAGATATCGGCGGAAATCGGGGAGAAGTGATCCGGGTAACCTCCGGGGTTTGCAGCGGATTCCGGGGCGATATTGATGATGGTGAACTTGTGATCCAGATTGGCTGGGAAGAAATTGATGATGAGCCATGGGTTGTGCGGTACTTTGGGGAAAAAACCGCACAGAATCGGTGGTGTTTCCGAGGTGATCAAATTGGGCTCGCATAACTGAGCAAAATTTGATACAGTACTTCTATGAGGAGGTTCTCCGTGATGCAGGGACCACTGTTTGATCCGTTACCGCCTGGGTATTCTGGGCCGGTCAAAATAAAGACAAGTTTACCAGTCGAGCCATCGTCTGATGACGACTCCAACGAGTTGGGGCTTGACGACACGCTGCCGATTGATTTATCGACTGAGCCGGTTCCGGCCGCTCAGCCGGGGCAGTCCAAGATAACCACATTTGAGCAGAAACTTGGTTCCAAGCGGCACGAGGATCAATGGACCCGCTCGCCTAACGCGACCGGAACCGGTGCGATTCATGTCAAGAGCTTTCACTGCCGATTGACCGGGGATTCGCTCGAGTTTCTTGATCGACAGATCAATGAATGGCTCGATGACCACCCAGAGTACGAAGTCAAGATGGTGACGAGTTCGATGGGGACCTGGTCGGGCAAGCTCAAAGAACCCAACCTCATTGTCAATGTGTGGGTCTAATGAATGATTGAGTTGATGATGCCAGTTTGGAAGAGGCGGCGGCGGGTGATGCTCGGCGCTGTTCTTTTTTTTGTGCAGGCTGCTGCAGTTGGTGGGGAGCCAGCGGCGCGGCCGATGCCTCGGGTGATTGAGCCTGATGCGGACCGGTTGGTGCCTGCAGTGCTGCATCGGGTAATCGATGGAGATTCTGTTGAGCTCTTTGTTCAGGGTGCGGTCGTTCGGTACGAGCTTGCGGGGGCGGATTCGCCGGACATACTTTTGGGGGATGGCGAGGCTGAAGGATCAACTCTGCTCAGGGGGAGTGCAGAGGCGCGGAGTTTCCTGAAATCGATTTTGGACGGCGAACAGCTGGCGGTGCTTGCGGACCCTCGTCGAGGGACTGACGCGAGGGGAATTCGGCGTGGGTATCTATACCGGATGCCTGATGGGCTGTTCGTGAATCTTGAGATGGTCCGGCTTGGATTTTCCAAGCACGCCCGTGATCCGTCGGGGTTTAATAGCGCGGCAATGCTTTGGGCGCAGGATCGGGCGAGGGATGCACGGAAGGGTGTTTGGTTTCCGGTACCTAAGCCAGTGGTTGTTGCGGTTGTAAAAACAAGTAGTGATGGTGCCGTTGAAGATTCTGAGGAGGTCGTCGAGGTCCTTGAAGTTGAGCAGGCAGTGGAATCTTCGGTGGTATTTGTGACCGAGTATGGTTCGAAGTATCACACCAAGGATTGCCAGCATGTGCGGGATTCGGGGATTCCCAAGAATCTGAGTGAGATCGAGGATTCTCATAAAGCATGCAAGGTATGCAAGCCTGACGATCTTGATGAGTCCGGGGACGATTGAGTGTGAATTGAGCCTGCGGGGTAGATTGTGCCGATAGATTTGGCATGTGCGGCATTGTTGGTGTAATTTCTGAACTCCCGGTCGATCAGCAAGATGTGCTGGCGATGCGCCGTCAGTTGGTGCATCGGGGGCCTGATGATGCGGGGGTGCTGGCAACGGTGTGCGGGACGCTGGGACATACACGGCTGAGCGTTGTGGATTTGAGTGAGCATGGGCATCAGCCGATGAGCACCGATGATGGCCGGTACACGCTGGTGTACAACGGCGAACTTTACAACGATCATGAACTGCGGCGGGAACTCGAATCGCTGGGCGTGGTTTTCCGGTCGAAGTGTGATACCGAGACTGTGCTTCATGCGCTCGTGCGGTGGGGTGCTGAGGCGCGGCACAAGCTTCGGGGGATGTACGCGTTTGCCTTTGTTGATACTGAGCGGAGGAGGTGTTTGCTTGGGCGGGATTCGATGGGGATCAAGCCGTTGTATTTGGCGAAGACTGGCGGCGCGACGGGTGTGATGCTGTTTGCTTCTGAGATCCGTGCGGTGCTGGCGCATCCAAAGTTCGATGCCCAGCCTGATTTGCTCACGATGAGTGCGTACTTGTCTACCATCCGTCCTGAGTTTGGGCGGCGGACGATGTTTGAGGGTGTGTCGTCTGTGGAGCCTGGTGAGTGGGCATCGTATTCGACGAGTACTTATGAATGTTTAGAGAGTTGTTCGTGCTGGGACAGCGGGGCGGGTATTGGGTGTGTTTCTGATATTTCTGATACACGATCGGTGATCGAAGATTCTGTCATTCGGCATCTTCGTACTGATGTGCCGATGTGTTCTTTGCTCTCTGGCGGGATTGACAGCTCGATCATTGCTCGGATCGCGATGGATCAGCTTGGGGAGTTGCATACTTTTTGTGCTGGGGCGCGGAGTGATGGGTTTGCCGATGACTTTAAAATGGCGGCTCAGGTTGCGGAGTATCTTGGAACCAATCACACGGAGGTTGAGATTGGTCCTGCCGGTTTTTTAGATCGGTGGCGTGGGATGGTTGATGCGACGGGTGTGCCTTTGTCGACGCCCAACGAGGTTGCGATCTATGAGGTGTGCAGCGCGTTACGCGGGCGTGGGTTTACGGTGGCGTTGTCTGGCGAGGGTGCCGACGAGTTGTTTGGCGGGTATGAGCTGCCGATGATTCAGGCGCAGTCGTATGTAGATCATATTCCGGATTCGGATTTGTCTGCGGGGCTATTTCATCTGCAATCGAACGCGTGGGTGAACGATGAGTTGAAGCCTGTGGTTATGCAGGGGGACTGGCTTGGGGCGACTGATTCCGATTCTTTGCTCAAGGTGTGGTATCAGTTGTCGTTTGATAAACTGAGGGCGGGGTGTTCTGGCTCGATGCAGGCGCATCTGGCGTTCCATCGGCGGATGAATCTGCCGAACTTACTGCGTCGTCTTGATACGGCGTCGATGTTGTGTTCGGTGGAGGGGCGTACGCCGCTGGCGGATCGGGTGGTTTCGGACTTTGCGCAGTCGCTTGAGATGGGCGATAAGTTTGTCAATGGAAACCCGGTGCAGACGAAGATCGCGTTGCGCCGGGCGTTTGCGGACCGGCTTCCTAGCCAGGTTGTTGAGCGACCCAAGGCGAGCTTCCCGCTGCCGTTCCAGGAATGGATCGGGGCTCGGGCGGGGGTGCTGAGCCGGTCTGAGTTTGCTCGTCACATTTTCCGAAGTGAAGCGATTGATGCGGTTGTTGGAGATCCGGGATCAAACTGGAATCTTGCTTGGCCGATGATGAATCTGGCGATCTGGGGTGAGTGTTGGTGGGGGGATCGCGCGGTGATTGACGAGGTCTTTGCGGGCTCTGCTACGGATTCGGGTGTTCTGTCTTGATGGATTCGTCTTTGGATTGGCACCACTTGATTGCTTTGACGAGTTCTTTTGTGCCTGCTTTTCCTGTGGGGAGTTCGTGGCCTTTGCCTGCGAGCATCTTGACTTGAACTAGTGATTTGTTCTTTGAGAAATCACGCTTTGCTTGGGCGTAGGTTTTTTTCCAAGGGTCTCTGGCGCCGGTCATGAGGTAGAAGGGGGGGAGTGTTGTGTCTTCTTCGGCTGAGGCGTTTTGCGGTTCGTAGTGGCCACAGATTGGGATGACCCCTGCGAAGAGTTCAGGGGATGTTTGTCCCATGATGAGTGCGATGTTGGCACCTTGGGAGAATCCGACTAGGTAGATTTGGCTTGGGTCTATATTGTGTTTGTCGATCGCTTGTTGGATGATGTGGTTGACCATCCATTCTGATTCGTCGCGGTAGGTCCAGGAGAAGCCGCCGCTTGCGGTGGGTCGGAGGGCGTCGGGGGCGATGAGGATCATGCCGAGTTGGTCTGCGGTGTCTTTGAGGGATTTGATCATGTCGCTTCCGCGCATGCCTGTGCCATGGAGGGCGAGGATGAGAGGCGGGTTGTCTGGAGCGGTCGTTGGGATGTGTGTCTTTGGTTTGTGCTTTCTTGCTTCTTTGGTGAACTCGTTGAGGCGTGTGGCGGCGTTTTGTTGGACTTTCTTGAGGACTTTGATGAAGCGTTTGTCTTGGCGGAGTGTGTCGAGGTCTTCTGATTGCTCGAAGGAGCGGACGCCGGTGTATCCGAGGTCGGCGGATTTTTGGAGGGCTTCGATGGCTTGGTCGGGGTTGTTGTTGCGGGCGTGCATTGAGCCGAGGTTGAAGTTCCAGTTGGTTGAATCTGGGTAGCGGTCAATGATTGTTTGGGCTGTGATGAGTGCGGCTTTGTAGTTTTGGGCGGCTACGGATTTGTCGTAGCGATTGATAAGCTGATTGTCAGACTGGGCGTGGGCTGTTGTGATGGTGAGGGCGATGGCGAGGATGGCGAGGATGGTGCGCATGGGGTTGTCTCCTGTGTGGAGAGATATACCGGGCGGAGAGGGGTTTGGTTTCGAAATAATTTGGTATTGAGTATGTGCTGGTGGATCAAAAGTGGCGGTTTTGAGGACTGAGAGGGATGAATCTCGGACTTTGGTTGCGAGAGGGTGGATTGTGTGGCAGATTTGGTTTGTACACACTTTCTACTTCTACTGGAGATACATCATGCGGACACTCTTGGCTATTGGCGTAATCGCGGTTTTTAATGCGGTTGCTGGGGCACAACTGAATCTTGGGGATTATGAGGGGCAATGGGATAACTTTACCTTTGGATCTACTGGGGCGGCTTCGATGTTGATCGAAAGTCTTGGTGGGGTGGATATTTCGATCACGATTGATCTTGATGGGAATGTGTTTGGCGGCTCTGATCCTGATCCGTTTGTGATCACCGGATCGGTTGGGGTAACCGGCTTTGTAGCTGATCCGTTTGCTGATCCTGGGTTTGGTACGATGAGTGGTGGGGTTGATGCTGCGGGGAATATTTCTATTGATCTTACTGATGCTGCGATGGGATTCTTTCCGCTTGTGACTTTGCGCGGGGTGGCGTTTGGGGATTCGGTTGATATTGATTATGAGATCTTTGATCAGATTGGGGCGCCGGCGTTTGCTGTTGGTGAGTTGAACTTGGACCGCGTGGTTCCAACGCCTGGGGGGATGGCGTTGTTTGTGATTGGTGGGTTTATGGTGACTCGTCGGAAACGATGAGTTGCTGATGACAGTTTGATCTGATTTCGTGCGGGCACTCATCTTGGGGTGCTCGCTTTATTTTTGGAGAGATTCCGGGGTGAATGGATCTTGTGTGGCAGGATATGGAACCGGTCGAAACACGGTACGAATAGTGATGTGTGAGTATTTGAAGGCCTGTGTAGTTTGGGTCTTGGGTTGATGAGTTCTTTGTTGACCTTGATAGAAACTAAAAACAGGAAATGGAAAGCTGAAGCGTGTGGTGTTGTTGTGACGCTGCGGAGTATTGCTGTGGGCCATCGGTGCATGAGTTTGTTGGTCTTGAGAGAGGGTGTGTTTGAGAAGGGTGGGGAGAGAGCGGGTTATGCCTCGGGCGGTTGTTTGAGAGCTCGTGGGGTAATCTGTGGCGGGCGGTCTTTTTGGACGCCCGCTTTTTTGTGTATACTGTGTTTGTATACTTTTGAAAGGGGACATTATGATTTGGTATGTTGTTGGGTTTTCGGTTGTTCTAGGTGTGATGTGGCTTGTTTTGCAGGTGTTGGAGAGGGATGCGGGGGAGAGTTCGAACTCGGAGTTGGTGGTTGGGGGAGATGAGCCGGGGGATTTGTATGAGGCGCGAGAGGGGTTGTTATCTGAGTCGGAGTTGAAGTTTTATCGTGTGCTGCGGGAGGCGTTGCGGCATCCGACGGATCCGAATGGGGCGGATCAAGCCACAGTTTTGTGTAAGATTCGGATGGCGGATTTGGTTTCTGTGAAGAAGGGGTTGGATCGTTCCACGAATCAGCGGGCGTTTAATCGGATTAAGTCCAAACATGTGGATTTTGTGCTGGCACGGCCGGGGGATATGGGGGTGATGTGTGTGATTGAGTTGGATGATAAATCACATAACTCTAAAAAAGTTCAGGCGCGGGATGCGTTTGTGGATTCGGTGTATGGGGCGGCGGGGATTCCGATTGTGCATGTGCCTTGTGTTGGGGGGAAGGCGGGGTATGCGAAGGAGGAGGTTGCGGGGGTGATTCGGGGGGCGATGGGGGGATGAATGGTTAAACCCGACGCGCCGAAGACGGCGGGTCGGGGCACCCGGCTATGAACGGGTATAATCAAGAAAAAGAGTGCACCAAAGGAGCTACTTAATGGCAACATTCGAACAGTTTGCGGCAGAGTATGCGTCAGATATTCTTGATTCCATAAGAAAGGACGGGTTTGGGCAAGTTCGCAATTTGAACGAATCAACAATACGAGCATCTCACACTGCTGCAACACTACAGCAGATTGCCCATCAAATCGATGGTCTCACATATGAGAAAGATGGCGAGTACCTTACCGAGTCCGACAAAACTCGGCTGTATACATTCGTTGCAGAGCAGCTATCCGCGGACAACAATCATGTCGTCAAGCTAGCGGTTAGGGCTGCTCGAAATGATGACTTTGCTTCGCTTGTGGATCTTGTTTCCCAAATTATCGGGGGGAGTTAAGATATGGTTTCAGGTGATGCAGCAGGATGGATTGCCGCAGGCATTTCAGCAATCGCGTGCGTAGTTTCTTGGGTCTTTGCGAATAAAAGTAAAGCGAACTCTGAGATTGCAAATGAAACCGCGATCGCATCACTTGAACGAAGCTTGCGGACAGGTATCACAGTTGCACAAGATAAGTTCCAAGAAGTAGCTTTTCGCGTAGAAGATCAGAAAAAAGCAGGTAGCATATTGCCTGTGACAGAACAGGCTTTCTCTTCAGCGGTTGAGAACTATCTGAATGCACACGAGTCTGCGGCAATGTATTACTGCTTGGGAAAAATTGATTATAAAAGATACAAGACAGAGTATCGAAATGAAATTAAAGTAATTTGCGATCCAAATCAGAAAGAGTTCTCTCGGCTGATGCACCCTGAAGATCAATCAGAATACAGAAATCTTTGGAATGCCTATAACCAATTCTGGGGTGGGCATAAGTAGAGCAAATCATGTTTTACCACTCCGGCCCGCCGGTGTAACGGTCGTAGATGCCGGCCATGGTTAACACTCATTTCTTAGCTTGTAAAAAAGGGGTTTTCAATTAATGAAATGCCAGCACTCTTGTAGCGCACAAAAATATCCAGTCTATCCCAATCGTTTGGCATTTTGAAACGAGACAGTAGCTCATCTTCAGTTTTTAAAACGGTTGCTGTCACCCAATATTTTTCAAGCAACTCTATTACTGTGTCAATTGTAAGATCACCCGAGATGGCTAGATTTTCACAAACCGATTGAATGTGCTCTTGCTTTGGGACAACATGCTCCCAAATCATCGGCGATTTTTCGCCAGATTCCATAATTCGTGCAGCATTTGGAGATGCCAAGTGGGTTTTGTGGTATTTGTTCTTTGGGCCGCACGCTTTTAACCACGCATTGGAAAGAAACTTGTTCTTTCCTTCTTGAATGCCACCCATATAAGTTTCGTTTTTCCAGTTAATGGTTTGTAGAAAATCGAGATAAGCATTGGCAACATCTGTCAATGGTCCGCGAGCCCAAGTGTTTGGATAACTCACCATTCTGGCCCGCCGGTGTAGCGGCCGTAGATGTCGGCCATGGCTTGGACCATTTCGCCTAGGGTGCAGTTGGCGAGGGCGCCTTCTACCAATGCTGGCATGACATTCTTGTTGGCTCTTGCGTCGTCACGGATGGATTGGAGGGCGGTTTCTACACCTGCATCGTCGCGGCGTTGTTTGAAGTCGGCGAGGCGTTCGTTTTGTACGGTCTCGACTTCTTCGGAGATGGTGAGGATGTCGATGGGGCGTTCTTCGTTGTCGTCGGTGTATTGGTTGACGCCGACGATGATCCGGTCACCGGCTTCGCATTCTTCGGAGAATCGGTAGCTTGCTTCGGCGATCTGGCGGCGGAAGAAGCCTTTGTGGATTCCTGCGACTGCTCCGCCTTCGTCGATTGTGGAGGTGGTTGCGTGTTCTGGTTTCCAGGGGCCGCGGCCCATGTTATCGATTTGCTCGATGTAGGCGAGGGCTTCTGATTCCATTTTGTCGGTGAGTTCTTCGATGAAGTACGAACCACCGAGTGGGTCAACGGTGCGGGTGACGCCGGTTTCGTGTGCGAGGATTTGTTGGGTTCGCAGGGCGACGGTGACGGCTTGTTCGGTTGGGAGGCCGAGGGTTTCGTCCATGGAGTCGGTGTGGAGTGATTGGCATCCGCCGAGGACACCGGCCATGGCTTGGTAGGCGACGCGGACGATGTTGTTGAGTGGCTGTTGTTCGGTGAGGGAGCAGCCTGCGGTTTGGACATGGGTTTTCATGAACCATGAGCGTTCGTTCTTGGCGCCGTAGCGTTCGCGCATCATGCGGGCCCAGATTCTTCGTGCGGCTCTGAGCTTGCAGATTTCTTCGAAGAACTCGTTGTGTGCGTTGAAAAAGTAGGAGAGGCGTGGGGCGAAGGAGTCGATGTCCATGCCACGGATGAGGCAGGCTTCGACATATTCCATTCCATCTCTCAGGGTGAAGGCGAGTTCTTGGGGCGCGGATGATCCGGCTTCGCGTATGTGGTAGCCGGAGATGGAGACGGAGTTCCACTTGGGGAGGTGTTGGGCTTGGAACTCGATGGTGTCGACGACGAGTTTGACGGAGGCTTCTGGTGGGTAGATGAACTCGTTTTGTGCGTGGAACTCTTTGAGGATGTCGTTTTGGAGTGTGCCTCCGAGCGTGTCCCATCCGATGTTGAGTTGTTTGGCCATGGCGAGGTACATGGCCCAGATGACGCATGCGGGGCCGTTGATGGTTTGGGAGACGGTGACGGAGTCGATGGGGATGTCTTTGTAGAGGCGGTGCATGTCTTCGATGGTGTCGATTGCTACGCCGCACTTGCCGACTTCGCCTATTGAGAGCATGTCGTCGGAGTCGCGTCCCATGAGGGTGGGGAGGTCGAAGGCGGTCGATAAGCCGGTGTTTGCTTTGGTGGAGGTTTTGGCGGCTTCGAGGAGGTATTTGAAGCGGGCGTTGGTGTCGTCAGCGGATCCGAATCCTGCGAACTGGCGCATGGTCCAGAGGCGGGAGAGGTAGCCGTTGGGGAAGAGGCCTCTGGTGTAGGGGTACTCTCCGGGGTTGTTGATGTCGCGGTCGAAGTTTTGGAGAGAGACGGGGAGGTTGTCGGGGGTGTAGGAGGGATCGAGGACGATTCCTGAGATGGTGACGGCGTGGGGGTCGATGTTTTCAAGACCTGGGCCTGAGATGGATGTTGTGTGTGACATATTGGTGCTCCGGTGGGCGTAATCGTGGTTTGGGATGATATGTCGGTCGGGGGGGAAAGGTGGGGAATGGGGTGTCTGGGGTGAATCAGAGGTGGTTGGCACTTTAGGGGGCGTATTTGATATAAATTGTTTATAGATGGAGATGTGGTGCAACCGTTGTAAGGTATCAGCGAACAGACCTTGTCTTGTTGCCATTTTTGGCATAGTTTACGAAAGAGGGTCTCTCGCATGAAAGCACATATTTGTACAAAGCACAGTTTTAATTTGCTGTGCAGGATGTGGCGGGCGAGAACCTGCTGAGTTGTGACCGACTTCTATGACTGGTCGCATTGTTTGGTTTGTAAAGTTTACTTGTATATATGTTGTTATGTGGTAGATTGTTAGGTGGTATCCGTTTGGATTGCCATATTTTATTTCACTCTCGTTAGGGTAGAAGGGAAGTTGCCATGAAGGCACAAGCGTTAAGCGTGTTTGTATTTGCGGGTCTGGCTGGATCAGCCATTGGAGGCGAGGCGCCTACCAAGGTTGATGCGAGTGTTGGTCAGGTCCAGCATATTGCTCATATTTATTTCAATGTTGTGACCGGGGAGAAGATTACTACTCTGGTGGCGGATGATGTTAAGAGTCCGGCTGATGGGGAGGCGGGGACTGAGATCTGGGTACAAGGGGATGGTGCCCAATGCCAATCACAAGGAGATTTGACCTCATTCTTCTGGGCAATTGATTCGTTTAGTTCCACTACTGGTGGAGGCTTAAGCTCAAACACCGAGGATTGGTTCTTTGATTGGGGCGATCTTCCGATGGACACGGTCGTGGATTGTGTGCAGATTCACTGGATCACCGATCATCAGGATACCGATACTGATTTCGATAGCATTGGTGATGGGGTTCCCGGCTTTGCTGGGAACTGGGTGTACTGGGATGCGATGAACGGGCGGGCACCAGAGTTCGATTCGATTGCTCTGCCGTTAATAAGTCTTGAGTTCTTTAATCTTCCGGGTGAGGTGTCTGACCCGAAGGATCAGTTCATAGCGTTCTACACCGCTGATATCGATTTAGGGGCTTCAGGTTCAATTGGTACTTCGTTGGTCTTTGAGATTGGTGATACCGATTCAGATCTGCAGGGTGCTGCAGTTCATCATGCGAATCTTGATGAAGAGTTTAACGGTCTACCTGGCGTTCCGGATATTGATCCTGATGGTGATGGTATGGCGGATTGGGGCTGGTCATTGACTTTCAACCAGCCCGGCACTGTTGATGTTGACAACGCTGATAGTGACTCTGATCCATCGACCGGGATTGACGGCGACCCATTGAACTACGGCACTGCAGGTATTGTCTTTGGTTCTCCAAGTCCTGGGCATCCAGAGTATGACTCGGTTTCGGATTCTTGGAGTTGGATCTATGATGGGAATTATCCAGGAGCGACCGAGGATATTTTTAATACCGGGTACATCGATTCTGTCACTGATGAGATAGTCATGGAGGGCCCTTGGTGGTTTGGTGGATTGTCGTGTACAATTCCACCAGCATCTCCCGGGAGTGGATATGTTCCTGCGGCGCACTTTGCGATTGTGTTGTATGGTCCTGGCGGGGTAGTTTGTTGCTGTCCCGATTTGAATCAGGATGGTGCGCTTGATTTCTTTGATATTTCGTTCTTCTTGGCCAACACGGTCGATTACAACAACGACACGGTCTTTGATTTCTTCGATATCTCGGCATTCCTCTCAGAATTTTCTGTTGGGTGTCCGTGATGGCTTGAGAGTTTGTGTATTTTGAGCATATGGGCCGTCCTAAAATGGGCGGCCCTATTTGTGATGATGGCCGGGATCTTATTGCAATGATTGATTGTTTGTAGTAGATTGTGGGTTAGTAGTTCTATTTGTGAGTTCTAATGGTGATTTATTCTTGTATGGGTAGAAAGGCTCTTGTCATGAAGGCGCAGGTATTGGGTGTGTTTGCGGTTGCGGGATTGGTTGGTTCGGCGGTGGGGGGTGAAGCCCCGACGAGGGTTGATCCGAGTGTTGGGCAGGTGAAGCATATTGCTCATATTTACTACAACATTGCGACGGGAGAGAAGATAACCACGCTGATGCAGGATGGCGTTCAGAGCCCAGTTGATGGTTCAGCAGTTACAGAAATCTGGATAGCCGATACCGGTGCGCAGTGTGAAACATTTGGCGATTTGACATCCTATTTCTATGCTATAGATACCTTCAGCAATACCACCGGTGGTGGTTGTAGTGGTACGAGTTGCTCTAATGAAGAGTTTCTCTTTGATTGGGGAGATATTGCTGTGGACACCGTTGTTGACTGTGTCCAGGTTCACTGGGTTTCCGATCACCAGGACACCGACACTGATTTAGACGGTGTGGGCGACGGTGTTCCTGGGTTTGCGGGGAACTGGGTGTATTACGATGCGATGAACGGTCGTGGTCCGGAGTGGGGATGTGTGAACGCACCGCTGATTAGCTTTCGCCTTTTTAATCTTCCCGGTGAGATTTCCGATCCAAACGACGATTCCATATCGTTCTACACCATGGATATTGATCTGGGCGCATCGAGTTCCTTCGGTACTTCGATGATCTTTGAGATCGCTGATACCGATTCTGATCTTCAGGGTGCAGCAGTTCATAACTCGCGTATGGACCTCAGATTCAACGGTCTTCCAGGTATCCCCGATATGGATCTTGATCTTGATGGGCTTGCCGATTGGGGCTGGTCAGTTCGGTTCAATCAGCCGGGAACGATTGATGTTGATAACGCGGACGGCGACTCGGACCCCGCAACCGGTATTGATGGGGATCCGTTGAACGTGGGAAGCGTCGGTGTTGTGTTCGGTTCGCCGTCCCCTGGTCATCCAGAATACGATTCCATTGAGGGTACTTGGGATTGGGTATCCGATGGTCCGACTGCAGGTAGGACAGAGGATGTATTCAATACGGGGCACATTGATGCCATCTCTGGGGGCATTGCCTTGGATGGTCCTTGGTGGTTTGGTGGGTTGTCGTGTACTCTTGATCCGGACGATCCGAATGACCCTGGGTATGTCCCGGCGGCGCACTTTCAGACGGTGCTGTATGGGCCTGTGTGTAACTGCGGTGGTTGCTCTGCTGATTTGAATCAGGATGGTGCGCTGGATTTCTTTGATATCTCGTTCTTCCTGACCAACCTGGTCGATTACAACAGCGACACGGTGTTTGATTTCTTCGATATATCGGCGTTCCTCTCAGAATTTTCTGTTGGGTGCCCTTAGTTGAGAATTTGGCGTTTGATAAAGGGTCATTCGTTGTGAATGGCCTTTTTGTATGTAATGGTCTGTTTCAATTTCTGTTTCCTAATTAGTACTAATGAATGGATATTCTCATTTGCACACTTTATATGTTCAGCTCTTTTAAATTGGACGTTTAAGGTTGAATTAACTGGACTTGCAGTATACATTGCTGGTAGGTCGTTGGCGAACGAGCGATCTGGGACGCATTGAGAGAGCGTTTCGAGTGAAAAAGAGAGAACCTTAAGAGAGAAGGAGGCCGTCTCAATCGAGTTCATTTGCTCAGAGGGACGAGGGTTTAGGGAGGCTATTAACGAATGAGAATGCCTGGGTAGGTCCATTCTTTAAAGTTGTTGTCAATCCCGATGAACTTTCTAGCAGGGCGTGTAAATATAGATTGGATTTATGGAATGCCGATTCCAGAGTCAGATCCAAGCACGCTGGTTGAACGATCGATCACCTGAAACTTATGATTCACTCAAGACATGCACTCTGTTACTAAGCCAGAGACTTTAAGATTCTTCATTCAGGCCAATACACCTACCCAAGACAAGTGACCCGAGTTGCCGGCGGACCTGCTCATCGAGCAGAACATGTCTACCACCAACCAACAGCGCGATGTCGGAAGCTCTCTGGATACGGGTGTATCTCAGGGTGCTCTGAAAAACCCCGCTGAACATGGCTGTATTCATGAATCTGAGATCGAACGGGTCGCGTCGTCTGATGTGACGGTGCTTCTTGGCGGGGAGACCGGATCGGGCAAGGGACGGTTTGCGCGTCAGCTTCATCATCAGAGCACGAGGGCGGGGGGGGCGTTTGTGGGTGTGGATTGTGCGGCTCTGCCAGATTCGTTGTTTGAATCCCAGATGTTCGGTCACAAGAAAGGATCGTTTACAGGGGCGACGAGTGATCGGGTCGGGCTGATCCGGTCTGCCGATGGCGGGACGCTGTTTCTGGATGAGATCGGCGAGCTCGGGCTTGAACAGCAGGCTAAGTTGTTGACCTTTATTCAGGAGCATACGGTGCTACCGGTGGGTGGGGTGGAGCGGGTTTGCTGCGATGTACGGCTGATCGTGGCGACGCATAGGGATTTGTTTGCGATGGTTCAGCGGGGCGAGTTCCGCGAGGACCTTTTCTACCGGATTGCCGTAATCGAGCTGAATATCCCGTCTCTCCGCGAGCGGATGAGTGAACTTCCGGGGATTGTCGATGAGTTGATTGAAGCCAAGTCGGAACTGCTCCGGGTCGAGATGAGGCGTCCGTCTGAGCAGTTTATGAAACGGTTGATGGATTACCAATGGCCCGGCAATGTGCGAGAGCTGGGTAATGTGATCGAGCGGGCTTTGGTACTCTCTCGTGGGGAGTTGCTTGAAGAGTACACATTGCCGCAGCGGGTTCGTGATGCTGGCCCTGGTCACAGGGTAGAGTCAGCGGGATTGAAAGTCACTCCGCAGAGTGTGCGACTGGCTCTGGAGGACTGCGATGGCAATAAGACCGAGGCGGCCAAACTGCTGGGTATAAGTCGGCGGCATCTCTACAGAGTGATTGTTAAGATTGATGCCGAACCAATAGTGCCGAGCTCTCAACAGGTATAAAGAGTGTTTTAAATGACACACGACCAGGCTTCTTCGGAGGCCTGTTTTTTTATTCAGATTCCGAGCTCGATGCCCAATCATTTGTCAATGTCACACGGAAGTGTGACATTTGGTGTGACATCGGGCGTAGATGGTGTGCCGTGGTGTGACCTTATGTGTCATCTTGTGTTGTATTGCTCGCTGGTTATTTGAATCAGTTGAATTGCCTATGGATAGAGTGTGAAAGCTTGCGATGAAGGTTGTTTTTTAGATCTCCTATGTGTGCAGAGCGCCGAGAGTTTGGCACGGGGGTTGCAATGTCTTTCCGCATGCTAAGAAAGACCCACCAATCAAACACAGGCCTGCTGCTCAGTCATGGGCGGTGCTCAGACGAGCTTCGAGCATTGGCGACGAGCCGTGGATGGCCGATTCTTGAGGGTGTTGATTCGACACGAGGGATACATGCCTGTGTCGCGATCGAGCCCGGGTCGGTGTGCGTGGAATATTCGGAGACAATCAACTCGGTCCCGGATCTCATCGCCCGGCTCTCGGAGTTGAACTCGATCGGTCGTGTTGCATGTTTGATGCCCAGTGTATCACCGATGCTTGAGCGATCACTGGCTTCGATAGGGGCCCAGGCTTTGACCTCGACGAATGACTTGTCTTCGTGGATGGGCCTCTACGAGCAGGACCTGATGACACGGACGGGGCATCAATACCCGCCTCAGCGGACATCACCAAGAGCAAGACGAGTGACACGGCGGATTCACCAGATTACTAAAGGAGTGGAACGATGAATTTGAGCACTACACACCAGCACAAAGGCGAGCGAGATATGTCCAGGCTTTCAGGTGAAGCCCTCCTGATGCTCGCGATACGCGGGGCGAAGAACGCATCGCTCAAACGCCGTATCAACTCGGAACTCGATACCAGAGGGCACTGTGCTCGATCCATAAAACAACGGAGCCCGTTCTCCTACTTAAACGGACATCTCACGCTGATCCATAACTGACTTTTATCACACTCGTTGGGCTTGTATCCGAGCTCGGTGGGATTCACACAGATTTCTCTCCTCCTCACACTCGTTGGGTGTCGACCCATGCCCAGCGGGATTCAAATCCGATCTCTCTCTCCTCACACTCGCCGGGTGTCTAGCGACACCTGACGGGATTCAAATCCGATCTCTCTCTCTCCTCACACTCGCCGGGTGTTTAGCGACACCTGACGGGATTCAAATCCGATCTCTCTCTCCTCACACTCGCCGGGTGTTTAGCGATACCTGACGGGATTCAGCCGAAACGAATAACTGGGCTTAGAGAGCTCATCAACCTGCTCCGGCTGGCGTGTTCCACAAGTCCCATCACACACAAGGAGAAAATCCGTTGAAAAAGACCACTATCCATTCCGCGTTGTTCATAACACTGATCGCAGGCACGGCCAACGCCGATGTGATCATCACTGGGATTGTCGATGGATCGCTCTCGGGTGGGAACCCCAAAGCGATCGAACTCTATATTGACGGGACCGTAGATTTCACTGGCTTCGATCTGTTCAAGTCATCCAACGGCGGCGCGTTTGGTGCCGCTGGTGACATGAGCGGCCTGGGGATTATCAGTGACTCGTTCGTCTACCTTGTCGGTAACGGTGCAACTGGGCTCACAAACTTCCAGACCGTCTTCGGGACCAGTGGCGACTTTGCCAACACCTTCAGTATGGGCAATGCCAACGGCAACGGGGACGATGGGTTCCAGATCGTTGACGCGGGTTCAACGGTCCTTGATCAGGTTTGGCAAGAAGACACTTCGGATTTCTACCGCGATTCGTATCTCTACAGAATGGACGGTACCGGTCCTGAAGGGGCCGTATGGACACCGGGCAACTGGTTTAACCTTGGGAATGACACCCTAGATGGGATGAACGAATCGCAAATCGAAGCCGCGGTTCCGTTTGGAACCTATGTCGTGCCATCGCCGGGTGTGATGACTCTGATGGGTCTTGGCGGGTTGGTTATGGCAGGCCGTCGAAGGGCGTAATCGATTGAGCTACACCTCGCAGGGTTCAGAAATGGACCCTGTGGGATTCGGTACCACTCATCCTGGTGAGTGGAGCACACCATCCTCACACTTCCAGGAACATACGCAAAGGAAAACATTCATGAAAACTACAATCACCACAGTCGCATTGATAGCTATCACAGCTGGGGCCGCATCCGCGGATTTCTCTTCGTTCGTCATCCGCAACGGAGCTAATGGAGCCCCGACAATTCAGGCGAACAATACTTATGTCCCTGGTGCTACCGAGTTCATCATTAACGAGGGCGGCCAGAAGGCTGCTCTAGGTTCCAACGGGATCAATGGCTCAAGCATCGGTAGCATCGACGGGCTTCAGATTACCCGTCATGATGACTCAACCCGTTTCGCAGGGGGTTCGGGCCCGGCTGTTGCGCCCTACTTCAATCTCTGGGTTACTGATGGTCTTGGGAACTACGCAGTAGTCGCCAACGAGCCTTCGAACGGCGCATTTCAGGGTCTCCAGATTGACAACGGCGGCGGTAGCTTCAGTTACGATCTTAGTTATGCGGATCTCTCAGATAAGGTTGCCAAGATCTACGAAACCCCAGGAGCAGGAGGCGGGACCTCATGGGTTCACACCTTACTTGGTAACTCGGGACCGTTGACCTTTGCGGATCTTGCGGCTCTGACCATCGCTCCGCCTCCAGCGAGTTACATCCTCAATGGCGCCAACGCTGTTGGTTCGGGGGCTCCAGACGAGCTTGGCACGAACGATGCCTACGGCTTCAACTGGGTATTTGGTGATACTTTGAGCAACTATGTCTCCGGTGCCGAGGGGTATGTGGTCTCGGGCTTTGCGGTTCCATCGCCGAGTGCTCTTGCGCTTCTTGGCCTCGGCGGTCTGACTGTGACCCGCCGTCGTCGTGCTTGATTGGCTGTATTGAAACACCTTGCCGGGTTCAGAAATGGACCCGGTGGGATTCGGGCCCCGCTGTATTGGGATCAGCGGATCAGTCTTCCTCACACATTTCCCAAACAGAAAGAGATATATTATGAAAATTTCAAACGCAGCCCTCTTACTCACTCTTGCATCCATGGCCGGTGCATCTACAGCGGGTATCACCATCAATGTTGTAGCATCCTCTGCACCAAACAACTTTGGTTCGCCGAGTTGGAGCGGGTACAACCTCAACGCACTCAACTCACTGGAAAACGGGCTCGGTAACATCGGTGATCGCAATACCGATCCAACCGCCTACGAAGTCGCGGGTGCCACCATTAATGCAAGCGACCTTATGGTCTCAAGCTTCAATAGCTGGCGCGGAGACTCCGCTCCCACCGGCGCATTTGCCGGCGAGTTTGGAAACCGGGTACACTTCGGTCTCCACGCCACAGGCGACGGTGTCACGCAGTTCCGTCTCAACGATCTCGGCTACCAAATCTCCTCAAACGATGTTGGTAACACAATGGCGTTCTCAGGCACCTTCGCAGGCGCAAACTTCTCCTCAACCAGGTTCGGTGTGGACTGGGGTGCCGACAACGCCAAAGGCGGCGGCGACGATACCTACTTCAACTCAGGAAACGGTATGACACTCGTCGATGAAATCGTCTATGTGGGTGTTGGCAACGCTTTCTGGCCAGGCGACGAAGCAGAGATGGCTGCAATGCTCGCAACCTATGAATCCGGCTTCTCCATGACAGGTGAATACACGATCGGCGCCTACTCCGGCACCGGCACCGTCACCACAGTCCCGGCACCGAGTGCAATCGCACTGCTCGGTCTGGGTGGTTTGGTTGCGAATCGTCGTCGTCGTGCTTGATTGACTGTATTGAAACACCTCGCCGGGTTCAGAAATGGACCCGGTGGGATTCGGACCCCGCTGGATTGGGAACAGCGGTTCAGTCTTCCTCACACACTTCCCATTTAGAAAGAGATATGAAAATGAACGTTAAGAACACTGGTATCGCAGTTATTTCCCTCGCCGCCGCGTCATCATTCGCAGTTGCATCCGTCCAGTATGACCAGAATGTCACTGGGAATGTCATCTTTGGATCCGGGAACGCAAACGGCGGTTTCACCACCACCCGCTCCTCCGGGCTAGAGATTGGTATTCGCGGTAAGCTCCGGTTTGATGCTGCGAATCAGCCACAGAATGTTTACAACAGTAACGGCGACGGCAGTTACACCTTTGCCGCTGGAAACCCACCAACCGGATTTGGTTTCGATCCCAACAACCCTACAACTCCAATCTGGAACTTTGACTGGTCTGTCAACACTGACTTTGATGGTTCATCGGGCAAGTCTGTTGATGACTACACCTACCAGATCGGGATGGACGCTGACGCGTCTGCCGGCACCAACTTCATGACCTTTGATTTTATCACCGCTGGTGTGGCGGCCCCTTTCTGGGATCACTCGTTCGGCACCAACGCAACGGGTGCCAACGCTGGTGTCGAAGCTGGTGATGTTGGGACTTACAACACGTTGGCGGGGGCGAATAACATCGCACAGAACTCCTGGAACTACGAGTTTTTCAACGGTGCTGGCCCGCTGATGGCATTTGATCCCACTGTTGCGGGTAACTACGAGATCTACATCGCAGCCTTCGATGGAATGAGCGAGATCGGTCGTACCACGATCTCCATCAATGTTGTGCCAGCTCCTGGTGCGATGGCGTGCTTCGGGATGGGTGGTCTTCTGGTTACCCGTCGTCGCCGTGCGTAATCCACTGTATTGACATACCTCGCTGGGTTCAGAAATGAGCCCCGCGGGATTCGGGTCCTGCTGAATTTGGGAACAGCGGATCGGCCCTTTCTCACACAACACCCAATACGAAAGAGAACATTATCATGAAAATCGCATACGCAACACTTGCTCTCACCATCGCATCACTGTCCACCGTTGCTGGGGCCGATGTATTCACGCAAACCTTTGATACCGCGGGGGACATTACCCTGGGCGCTTCACAAGCTTCGGGCACCTGGTACACCGACCGATTCGCTCCAGCGGTTTTCGAGTCGGGTGTTATGTTTGACGGGAGTGCTCGCCTCCACCAGGGTATCAGCTCAGCAGACTCTGAAGCCAACCGTCCAAGCGGATTCGACATCCCTTTCTACAACTACCAGGGTCGCAAGTTTGATGTCAATTCTGGCACCAACTCATCCGTCTCTATCGATCTCTTTGTAGACAGTGCCTGGAATGCAGGAACCCGTGCGGGCATGTGGACCACCATGAGCAATGGCAATCTGACATTTCCCATCATCGAGTATGTAGTAGATGGCGACAATGGCGATTCAATGTCCTACACCGGTTTCCGTTATTGGCAATCAAATATTGGTTGGACCGCGACTTCATTTGCCAACGCAGCTCAGGATGAGTGGTACACGCTTGATATTGAGTTGACCGCAACCACTGTGGAGTTCTCCATCAACGGTACGAATATTGGTTCGGTAGGAAATCTGGGTGCTCACATGATCGACAATGTGATCCTCAATGCCCACAATCAAGGTCCTGCCGGTAGTTACGATGTGTACTGGGACAACTTTAACGCAGTCCCAACTCCCGGTTCGTTTGCCCTGCTTGGTCTGGGTGGATTGGTCGCGACTCGCCGTCGTCGCGCCTAATAGCGGGGCTCCCGTTTCTCACACGCCGCATGATCCGGGCATGCACAAATAATACTGAATAACGAGTGTGAGGACTCACCTGTCCAGCGTGAATGCGCTGGACAGGGATTTTTTTACCTTTGTTGATATACACAACTTCATTCATAGCGTTCGGGGTGACTAACACTCCAATGCTTGGGGCCTGGCGATCTGAGTGGTGCATTAAGCAGCTCAAATGCGTCGCAGTAGAGAGCGGCAAGGCATAAGAGAGTAAGAATGCGGAGCGCAAAAGAAACAGGGATCAGCATTTATGCCGATCCCTGCTGGTCGTTGCCATTCCTTGCAGAATGTATCTAATGGGCTGACCCGGACTTGAACCGGGGACACCGGCATTTTCAATGCCGTGCTCTACCAACTGAGCTACCAGCCCGACACACCCGATTATGGATGCCGAGAAGCAAGAATAGACCCAAACTTGCCCGCGTCAACTGGATCGGGCGAATGTTCGTTCAAGTGAAGTGTGTCAGGTGGATCTGGGTGCGACGGTGTGGATCTGAGCGGGTGGGCTGATTACCGGTCTTTGGAGGGGCCGAGGGCCTGCTCAGGGCCTAGTTTACGGATACCATACCGCCATGACACAAACCGCTGCTGAACCAAAATCTTCGTCCGCTTCTGAGCATATTGAGCCGTTGCTCGATGTTCGGGGGCTCAAGACTTATTTTCCTATCCGTTCTGGGTTGCTCCAACGGGTGACGGATCATTTTAAGGCCGTCGATGATGTGTCCTTCAAGATCGGCAAGGGCGAGACGCTGGGGCTTGTGGGGGAGTCTGGGTGTGGTAAGACGACCGTTGGGCGGACGCTGCTGAGATTGGTTCCTGCGACGGCTGGGACGGTGACCTTTGAGGGTCACAACATGTTCACGGCTGCGGGATCTGAGCTTCAGAAACTCCGCGGCGATATGCAGATCGTGTTCCAGGACCCTGCTGGATCGCTCAATCCTCGGATGCGAATCGCTTCGATTGTTGGGGAGCCTCTGCTTATTCATGGGATGGTGACGGACAAGGCTGAACTTCGCGAGCGTGTTGAGTCGCTACTTGAACGGTGTGGGATGCCTCGGGCGGCGGCGGATCGGTACCCGCACGAGTTCTCTGGTGGTCAGCGTCAGCGAATCGGGATTGCTCGGGCACTTGCACTTGAGCCCAAGTTTATAGTGTGTGACGAGCCAACCTCGGCTCTTGATGTGTCGATCCAGGCGCAGGTGATCAACCTGCTGATGGATCTGCAGGAAGAGTTTGGTCTTAGCTACCTGTTTATCTCGCACGATATGGCTGTGATCCAGCATGTGTGCAAGCGGATCGCAGTGATGTACAAGGGCAAGATTGTTGAAGAGGGAAGCCGAGAAGAAATCATCGGGAATCCTCAGCACAAGTACACCCAGTCGCTTCTCTCAGCCGTACCCGAGCCCAACCCTCGGCGGACCAAAGAACGAGTCGTCTTTGATGGCGGCGCGATGTAGACGATGGACCACCTGGCGCGCTCCATCCGACGGGCGCCTAGGCCCGATGACCCTCGAGTTCGATTCTTGATTGAGCTGTCGCGTGCGCTGGGGACCTACGGGACGGCGGCTCACCGGCTCGAAGAGACAATTTCAGTTTGTGCTGCTGAGTTCGGGCTTGAATGTCATGTGTTCTCAACGCCGACTTCTGTGTTTTTGTCTGTTGAGAATGATGGGAACTATTCAACTTATCTTTCAAGAGTCAATGCGGGGGAGATCAGTCTTGCCAAGCTACGCCGCCTAGATGAGCTGTTTAACGCGGTGATTGTTGGGCGGGTATCACCCAAGGCGGGGGTACGGAAGGTCAAGCAGATAGTTCATGAGCCCGATACGGTACCTGCGTGGATGAATGTGGGGAGCATCGCGGTCGTTTCTGCATCAGCGGCTGTGTTCTTTGGGGGGGGGCTGAGAGAACTCGCGGCGGCGAGCTTGATCGGGGGGACGATTGGTGTGCTCGGGATGTTCGTGGGGAAGAATCGTGAGTATGCACGGCTGATGGAGTTTTTGGCGGGGCTTGTGGCGGCGGCGATGGCTTGGATGCTGACGCTGGTGATCGGGCCGTATGCGCCGGCGGTGGCGATGATCGCAGGGATCATTATTTTCATTCCTGGGTTGACGCTGACAATGTCGATGACGGAACTGGCGACACGGAATGTCGTGTCTGGATCGGCGCGGCTGATCGGTGCGCTCATGATCTTTTTGTTGATGGGTTTTGGGGCCGCGGTGGGGAACCAGGCGGCTCATATTTTCTTTGAGCTGCCCGAGTCTGTTGAGCCGCAAAGGCTTGCAGAAGGGTGGAATATTTTGGCGGCCTTGGTGTCTGCGCTGTTGTTTGTAGTATTGTTCCGAGCGAAGTGGTCGGATGCTTGGGGGATGGTGCTGGCTGTGTTTGTGTCGTTCTATGGATCGCGGTTCGGGGTTGCCAACTTCGGGCTTGAGTTCGGGGTGTGCTTCACGGCGGGGTGCGTAGGCGTGCTGGGAAACCTCTATGCCCGTGTGATGGATCGCCCCGCGGCAACGGTGCTGCTGCCCGGATTGTTGATGCTGGTGCCCGGTTCGATGGGGTTCAAGAGCTTGCAGATGTTCATCGACGAGGACACCATTCTGGGGATGCAGTCGGCCGTGGGTGTGTTCATCATCGGCGCGGCGCTGGTTGTGGGGTTGCTGCTGGCCAATGTGATTGTGCCGCCTCGGAAGGTGCTTTAGGTACTGAGTAAATCAAGTTCAGGATTCGGTTTGGAGCTGGTTGTGCTGGTCGAGGAGGTCGGAATATGACATTCGGATGGGCTCGCCTAGAGCGGGGAGGAAGGTCGATTTGAGTTTCTCGGCTCGCTCGGGTGCGGTCTCGGCTTCTTCTTTTGAGTTTGTGAGGATCTCGAACTCGAAGTGC
>Ga0209344_10001967_pt1 | contig 24415 bp, 28 predicted proteins | sample Cruoilmetagenom6_FD_187293 | JGI IMG/M metagenome (GOLD analysis project Ga0209344, IMG submission 187293) | Oil polluted marine microbial communities from Coal Oil Point, Santa Barbara, California, USA - Santa Barbara Oil Seep Sample 6 (SPAdes)... | ecosystem: Environmental > Aquatic > Marine... | reverse complement strand
CATCTACGCGTATAGTGGCCACCCGCACCATAAAGCTGTCCCTGGCTCCAGCAGATGAAATAGTCCTCGTTCCATCTGCGCCATCTAGGTCATCTTTTGCTGCGGTAGCAAGCGACGTATGACTGCCCCATGCGTATACTCTAATTTCCGTGTCTGCTGTGGGGCTAGTACCAACTGTTTCAAAACCCTCCAAAAGAACGTCAATATACTCATTAGTGGTATTGACTACCTGCGTAGATTCACGACCAACAACGAACGTGCTGGATGAAGCTAACGACGCTGACCCAATGGTGATATCCGTTGTTGTTGCGTAATTTAAAGATGCTGTCGCCATGTTACCACTCCATCGCTTCTACTATTTCACGATAATTAATACTGCCCTCTATTGACATTAAACCTGGATCAACTGTTGTACCTGTACCTGTAGCGAGCAGCTCTTCAAGCAGATTTCCGTTGCGCTTAGATATGGCCATCATATGCGCCAACTGTGCAGCTACGCTTGGCTGTCCGCTAGAAAATATATCCATGAAGCCAGACCTAATGTTAACTTTTGATGGATTAACCGACCCATTCAGAAACATGCGGTCATACCCTGCCCTTTCACTAATTGATGAGTCCATGTATACAACCCAGTCCCAGTTAGTAGCCTCGCTAGACTCTTCGTTGGTGTAGTCTGTTTCTGGCACACTGGTTCGCCATACAACAAAAGATGACTCAGCCTGTAGGTCAATAGCGATTTGGTACGCACCATCTCCGTTATGGGCATACCCCATCCATACTGGGTTTGCTTCAATGTATGTTTTTAGTGTGGCTTGTTGCCCTGCTGTTAGTGTGCTCATGCCCCACCCTCTACATATGTCCATGTGTTAATGGTTACGGTTTGGGCGATAGTGATTGAAACATTGTCTAGCTCCAAATCGCCGCCGCCGCCTGTTCCTGTTACAGAACCCTGCTCATGGCAGGTAGTATCGCCGTTATTCTTTAACCGATAATGTCCAACTGATCCAGCCGCTATACCTGTTCCAGACCACGTACCAGATTTGACTTTAGTCCCGCCGCTAGATGCCGCCATCCAATCAGCTGGCAAGGCCATGTGTACAAGCTCTGTGCCTGAGTCTGCCTGTGCGCAATCGCTTGGCTGTGCGCCTGTCCTTAGATCATTGAACGGCGAAGCGCCAACCGTTGTTTCTATGGCATCTGCTCTCGCGTCCCGAACCGCGTCTGATTGTTGAACTGTCATACTAACCTCTTGTGGTTTTAAATACTGTGCCTGGTGCTAATGGATAAACTTTGATTTTCCCCTCGCTTAACCACTCATCACATTTGATGCGTAGCTCGTCGTGCCTTGTATCGTTTGTGCAGTTGTACGTTGCGCCATGGTGATAAAGGCCAATTAGCTGGCGTGATCCATCTTCGTGATCTTTTAGCCACTTGAACTCTTCTAGCGGTTCAAATTTGAATTCTATTTTGCTCATCTCCTTACCCTAAGTATTTCAATAGTTTTCGTGCCGTGTATCGCTTTAGCCGAACTGGCGCTTGAAGATTCAGAAGCATATGAGATTCTAAAAACATCCAGCACAGTTCAAAGCAGTACACTTTGCTTTCGTCTTGCTTGGCAAAAACCCACAATTTCAGTGCTTTGTGGTCGTATTTCGTGTTGTTATAATTCTCTAAAAATCTACGGGCTTTCTCTTCTGGTACTGCTAGCGGGATTTTTCGGCTTGCCCTCTTATGATAGATAGATGCCTTTTCCCACCCTACCGTGCTGCGTGATCCGCTTGCGTCAAATACTTGGTCGCCTATCTGAATAGCTGAATGCGTGTAGATGCTACGTGTGGTTAATGCTATGGCTATTGACGGCCATGATCTAAAGTCCACCGCGTATAAGTTTAGATATACCGAATTAGTCATTTAATTCCTCAACCTTGGCAGTCATGCCGGTTATGAATCCCCTACTATTGCGCTCTACATTGAACTTGTAATTAGGCTTCGCTACAGGCTTCTGAGTTACGATCAACTCCTTAACTAGTTGCTCAATTGGTAACAAGTCTACACTACTACCCTTGAAGTCCTCAAGCGCATTAGCCAGACGGGTGACGACACCTTGCATCTGGTTCTGCTGTTGCTTAACTGAGGTCTGATGACTAGCCACCAGCTCCTGCAGCTTAGACAGCACATCATCGAAGTCAGGCTGTTCTTGCTGGTGAACTTCACCGCCTTCCTGTACTACTCTTAATAGTTCCGCTGCTGATACTCTACGCATTTAAACAGTCCTTCAGTTTCACAACCACATCACGACGCTTCATTGTCTGGTCGAACTTACGTTGAGCAGATTGCTTCATTGTCACCACCTCATCCGTACCTTCCACCTGTACGTCTTCAGTTAATTGAAGGTCTCCGAAATCCTGGGTCTTATTGAAGGTGGGCTGGTCATCTGCCTCAGCTTGCTCAGCAAATGCTACATTGAATCCTGAGTCACTATACACCTCTCGAACCGTTTTACCTGTCCTAATCGCTCTCGCTGTCGCCCATGCAGGGACAAACTGTGCCATCTTGGAAGCGTTAGATGAGTTCACCTGGTTGGTAGCGACAAGCTGATCCACGACTTCTTCATAGATCTGCTGAGACTCCTCATGAGCCTGCTCGTTCTGCTCAGCAATCTCCACCAAGGCATCGACCTGGGACTCCATATCTTTCTGATATTGGTCCTGCCGATGAGGGGATACAGTCTCCGGAGAGAGGGTCATGCCATCTCGAAGCTCCGGGTAATGTTCTGTTCCTGCGAAGTCACCCATGAAATCTTCAATGGCGATCTGAACAGTGCTACCTTGCACCGCTGCATCCCTCGCTTCTACAGCAAGGGCAGCAAGAGCGGCATCAGCCTCAATGGTCGCCAGGTCAAGGCTCTCAACATACTCAAGCGCGTAGTCACCATCGATGTAAACACTGGTCTCTTTATCGCCATCCGCTGTCTTAATGAACTGCTTGAATGACGCAATCCGTCGCTCTCGAAGACTTGACTCAGATGCTTTACTGTCCAGCGCATCCAGTTTCAACTGCTCTACTTCAGACTGCTGACGTTGCTCCTTCGCGTCCGCGCTGGTGTACTCAATACCTTTACGCAGCCCAGTCACAGCCACCGCTTGTGATCCACCAGCTACTACTGTAGCTATGGCGGTGACCGCTTGACGACGCATCTGTATCCCAGCGATCTCACTGACACTGGCTCCACGCTCGACTGCAGCATTCATCTCTTCGTCAATACCGAACACGTATGAGTTAAGGCTCTGACCGGCTGTAGCAATCTGCTCGGTGGTCATCTCCTGCACTAAAAACTTCAACGCATCCTTGGTCATCCCGGTACTCTTACCGGTGAGAATGGTCTCCAGTGTCTTCATCGGTAGGAGTTCAGTACCCACCTCAACAGCGGTCTCTATCGCAGAGAACCATCCTGCCTGAGTAGGACTTAACCCTTCAGCCCGACTCTCACCGTACGCCCCCGCGTAGGTCTGTGCGCCCAGGATCATCAACGGTGCTGCACGACCCCGGGTGGCAAGCATCGCTACTACACCGGGTGAGTTGACCGCGATGGACTCTATACCACCTCGGATGCCTTGCTCCAGCAGGTTCAGATCATCAGGGGTCAGCGCCTTACGTTGCTCCATCAGGTCTCTTGTCTCAGCCAGCAGTCGATCAACCGTCTTAGTCTTGGCGGCCTTCACTTCCTCATCAGAGGTGATACCCATCTGGTCAGCCATCCGGTAGGACAGCTCCATCGCGTGACCCTGCAGTCCTGGAGGCAAGTGACCGGGGTTGATCAGCTCCGACATCCGATCAGCGCCAGAGTCTGCTACACCGAGTTGGATACCTTTACCTTTGATGTCGAACCCAAGCCCAATGGACTCACCGAGTCCTTCGCTGAAGTGGAGCAGGTTCTCGATAGCCTCCATCGCGCTCAAGTCATCGTGCGCTACTGAAGCATTACCATAATCAGACATGAACCCAGCAGTGGCCGGGCTACGCTCACGCAACCCTTCAAGATTCAATGCACCACGGGTGACACTGTTCTTAATCCTGGTAGGGTCAGATCTTACTGTGGATAGTGACAGACCAGATGCGTCACTGAGATCAAGCTCAGAGGCATACTTGTCAGGGTCATTACCTACCACCGACTTCATAGTGGAGGTTAATCGCTCATCCTCGACCGTGTCGAAGTCAGCAGTGTCCACCGTGTCAAACCGATCACTGACTTCGAAGTCGGAGGTATCTACCGATTCAAGATCCATCACTTCTGCGCTCGCTGGTATGTCTTCAGAATATTAGCAGGGGTAGCTGAGTACCCCTTATCTGTAAGCCATGTGGTGATGGTGGTGATGTCATCTGCAGGTATGTGCTTGGAGACCAGATCATCAAGACTGATCTCAGCCTCCATGTCGCCGCCTGCCTCCAGTTGGATTGCAGCGAGGTTGGCGCCTGTGACCTCCTGACCGGTCTCCCGAAGGAAGGTTGACAGACTCTCAACATTAGCAACAGGGACATCATCAAGCCCTACCGTTAGATCCCGTCGCAGGCTATCGATCCCCATGAAGGATCGTTGCTCATGGTACTCAGTAGCAAACCCCTGAATGATGTCAGTGTACTCAGGGTTAGTAAGTGTGCGACCGAGCGCCGTAGCCTTCCGGTCAACCTCGCTACCTACCAACTCATAAAACGCATTGGCTTGCTCCTTCCACACCTTACGCTTCTTAGCGTTACGTTTGGATGGTTGTGGACCAATCACCTGCTCGATAGCCGCAGAGGTCTGCCTGGTGATGCTCTCACCGAGTCGAGCCTCTATCTGATCCTTTGGTGATGACTTACCTTTAGCAGTCTTCACATGGAGAGTCAGGGTCTTGTAGTTCGCCTTGGATAACTGGTTCACATAATCCGAGGGATCAATGTTCTTCAGCTCGCCATACTTACCGAGGATCAGGTCACTGAACAGCACCATGTCATCGCCAGCCGCATCCCCTTTCTCGATCTTCTGTAGTGTGAGCTGCTGACTCTTGGTAAGCGAGTCCCATGCTTCAGTGTTGTTGGCTTTCCACGTCTCCAACTGACCTGGGGGTGTCTGACCCTTACCCATCAGGAAGTCTTCAGCCTCATAATAGTTCGCAGACCGCTCTTCCCCCTTCGCTTGTTTATCACGAGAGAACCGGGCATTAGTCGCTGATCGGGTTTTAGCCTGGAGCTCCTGATCTTTGATCTTATCGACCTCGACCATCATGTCAGCCCGGTCATCGTACTCATTGTTCAACCGCACCGATGTCAGCTCAGCCTGAACAGCGTCTGCTTTAATCTTCTCAGTGCGAGTTTTAGTCTCTATCTGCTTATCCAGCTTCACCTTCATTGGTCCTTCAAGGCGATCACCGTACTTATCCATCATCGCCTTACCATCAGCGGCACTACTCTGAGTAGCAGCAGTGATAGTGCCACCGTAGAACGCTGAATCGAACGTCTGGAATTCTTCCTTCAAAGCATCGCCATCGACACCTCGCAATTTAGCAGCATCTCCCACCGCTGTTCTACCTAAGATATTCTGAGCCTTCAGGTCAACCTCGTCAGACCACACCAGTGAGGCATTCTCTATTGAGTTTTCAGCCTGTGCTCCGAACGTCGCCAGCTCATACGCGGTAGTCTGGTTGGTCGAGTGCTTCATGATGTCAGCCTGACCACGGGTGATATGTCTATCCGCGACCTTACTGAACATAGCAGCCGCGTCTGGATTCAGAGATTCAGCATGTCTGATCTTCAACTCATCAAGTGCTAGGTTAGTGTCTTTGGATTGATCAAGCGCATCACGACCTTTGGTATTGAAATACCCAGTGTCGGCATTGTAGAACAGGTCATTCTTGTCACGATTGAACTGCACCAGTGCTTCTTCAGCAGAGGTGGTATCCACCCGTCCCTTCAATTTAAGCCCCTCGGTGGCTAAGTTCGTCACGCTCTGAGCTACAGATCGTTGAGCATCGAACAGCGCATTACCCGCATTAGGACTCGCAGTAGGCTGACCAACAACCTGAGAATCAACCTGGTTGGGTTGGTATTGTACGATCTTAGGCATCAGCTTCTCCTACGCCGCCGCAGCACTGTCGGGGGTGAACCATTTATCTGACACTCCCGTCCCTAATACATTGGTGCCTGCGTTCAACAGACTGCCTGTTCCTTTCGCTTTAGCAGCACTCTTGGCGAACGCGCCACCTGATCTAGTGAGATCTGCGCCTGTGTTCAATGAGTCATACTGCTGACCACCCATGTCACGGATACGCAGTGCGTCAGCCTCACCGAGTGCAATAGTATCTTCCTGGAGCTGCAGCGGTGATCCTGACGTGAGGTCTAACCCGGCAGCTCCCAACTGTGCTTTCTGCTTAGACAGTAATGCAGCAGTTTGCTGGCGCTTAACATTCTCCCTGTCAGTAGCCACATTCCGCGTCTGCTCGGCTTCGTTCTCAGCCACCCGTGCATTGTAATCAGCGACATTACTCTGATACCTGCCTTGCTTGTTGGATGAGTAGTTAGTGTAAACAGCCCCAACAACAACAGCCGCAACATAAGCGATGGTAGTAGCTTCACACATTTAATTCTTCTCCATTGTAAATCGATGAAACAAGTCTCTCGACGCACCATAGGGTTGCGGGTCTTCAATATTAAAACCGATACGCTTTAACCATCTCACACTCGCGGTATTCTGCGAGTGTACGAAATTATAAAGAGATGGACATATGCTCAACATTTCACCGAGTACCTGTGGGGCTAACGTAATAAAATGCCGTCGGTGCTTAAGAGCTTCATTAGATCCCAGCAACCACGGAACTCCTACGCCTGACAATATATCACGAACTACCAGTCCCAACACAGCACAAGGTACTCCGTCTATCTCAACCGCTGCAGTCATCTTAGACACCTCGACACCTTTCACCAATGACTCCATCGGTGTGTGATGCTGAGCAGCCCATACCTCAGCGACATCCTCATCACGCATATCATTAGCGACTACGCTCAATACCTCATGATCAGGGAGGATGAATTTAACTGCCACCTGCGTCCACCTGGGGGATGACTGATAAGATCGCCATCGGTAGTGGTGCTCGCTGCTCAATACGAACGCCGCCGCCCTTACTCCATTGAGGGTCTATCACTACTTCAGGCTTGTATGTCCTGAGAGGGAGAGTGTCATAACTATCAAGGTCATACCTTGGCTTGATCTCCTGGTACGTGATCGCCTGGTTAACCTCACCATCCTGACGTGGACCTATGAACCCTCCACGCGATGACTCAAGCTCCAGGTACACCTTCGACACAGAGACTGCTCTGGCCTTCAGCGTCTCAGTGACACTAGTCAAATCCAGATCAAGCGTCTCGATCACAGGGGTGTAGGGTAACCCTACATGCACCTTGGATGCCGCTGCATCTAACGTCACAGTACCACTGGTAACAGTCTTCCCAGTCACCACGTTACCGTCGGCAAGGATTGCTACATCCTTACCCTCCAGATGATCTAAACCGGTGAACACCGTGACCGGCGCTCCATCATAGGACAGGCCGCAGTCCACACAGAAAGCATCCTCCGCGTTAACTGTCTCACGGTGCTCCATCCTTTCAACGTATCGGACATCAGTACCGTTGATAGTCCGTTTAACGATCGCGTACACCGCGTCACGACCGTCCTCACTGATCGTAGTAACCGACTCGAACTCACCATCGGTAGTATGCCTATGCCATCCCCATACCTGGTGCTCTCGCTGGTATGTGAGAGCGATCATCACCCCATCGTCCCTAACACACCATAGGATGCTATAAGGCTCTGCAGCATACGCCATATCAATAATAGTGAACCCTTCAAACAAGTGTTCTGACATGAGCGACAGATCGTTACCGGTATACTGGTCACTGGAGAACTCGTAACTCAGGTCTCGCATCCTGGCACCCTTGTCCTGCATGAACAGGGCAGTGCTGCCGACGACGACCGGCTTAACCCATGACGCACCGTTGTACGACTGTATCCTCACACCAATGGTAGAGGGGGTGAGCACACGATCCTGACCCTCGCTCACCAACCACTCACCTCCGGAGGTGAGTATCAGTAGTGAGTCGAGAGCGATCAGATGCCTGATCTCATTGACCTGCTGTGCTGCGATGGTGAAGGTCACTGCATCATCATCCCTCGTGGGAGAGGATGCACGTAACGACACTGTGTTATTGGTTTGAGTGGTGTAGACCGCTTGAGGTGCGTTATCAGTATTAGCGAACACTTGCCGCTGCTGGTAGTAAGAGACCACCGATGGTTTGTTACCCGCCCCATCAAAAGGAGTTCTATCTTGAGGGGGAGCGTCACTGGTGATAGGCGCGACGTTATAGTCATCGAATCTGGAGTTCGTAGAGTCTCCAATCCACCCGTATATACCGGTACCAGCGGAAGGATCTTTATACACTCTGTAATAGTCCGCACCGGGTACAGGTGTCCAATCTAACCGTAGACCTCCTGTAGTTGATAAAGACTTAACAGTGGCACTGGTCTCCTCAGAAGGGAGTGACTCGATACCCTCCTCATCCACCGCTGTGACCACATAATTGTACGTCTTATTGTAAGTCCCAAACCCCGACCCAACCTTCTTAATATTCTGGAACCTGGTGGCTAGTCCACCAAATGAGTAGGTGCCATATAATGTAGAGTCCTCCCCATCGAGGCTGAAGGTGGTAGGGGATATAACAGTGATCACGAATGATCGATAACTGACCTCAAACATCCCGTACACGTAATCAATATACACCTCATCACCGGTGGTGAACCCATGCGTCGATGAAGTTACCACTGCTGGATTAGCGTTCGTTATACCGGTTATGCCTGCTTGAGCATAAGCAGGTAGATCAGGAGTGGGGGTGGTGGTCGCATAGTTAATGACACTCATCACCCAGTCATCATCAGCAAGGCGACCAAGGCTCCGGGGGTCATGATTAGGGTGAACCAGGGTCATGACATCAGCAGTCTGAACATAGTCAACACGCGACAGCTCTGCCTCAGTGAAGGGACTAACGATCTCATAGATCCCGTCGCTCTGTGCCGACCCGTCAGAAGTGTAAGCTGTGAACGCTGTTGAGTCGGTAGCAGATAACTCGAAGGTGGTGCCTGTAGCATTAGCAACCGTGTAGGAGTTACCATTCAACTCAGTCATCCCGACCACACCGGTGATGACCACAGTCTCGCCATTGGCGAACGTATTATTAGCTGTGACTACAGCAGGGTTTGCCTGGGTGATACCGGTGATGGTGGCAGGAGCCTTAAGTACATAGCCGCCATCCTTCATGACCCGGATCAGCAGGTCCTCGAACACCAGTACATAAGTTTGCTCGGTGTTAAAACTGAAAGGAATCAGCCTGCCTACCTTAGTGGAGTCTCCGAGCTCTCCCCGGAAGCTGAACCCTGGACGTGAGTAAGCGCCACCCTGGGATCTTACAATGAAGTTCTCGCACCGGTTGAGTCCTGTAGCATATTTAACAAGGTCTGCGCGAGATTGCAGTGCTGGAGCGATTTCACCGGATGTGAAACTTCGCTGAATTATCTGAGGCACTGCTTATCTCCTGATAGTTTCAAACTCACTTAGAGGTTGATCATAGTGACTTTCGTTCATGTCTTTAGCAATAGCAGAATTGACATACTGATTGTACAGAGACAATGAGTCACTGCGTAACTGTCGCCCGATCTCAGCGCCCACAATAGGAATCGCTAACTCAGAGGCAAGCAGTTTGGACAACGCCATTATGAAGTCGGTATTGAACAGGTTAGGGTCGGTCACACGCACCCTGTAACTGACACGAAGATCAGCGACATTAGCACCGATGACCCTGTTGTTATCGATATTAAACACATCATACGCCACTGGCACACGAAGGTTACTGACAGGCAGCACCTCATCATACCGATAAGGCGAATCACTGGTGATCTCCTCCTGCCCACTTATCAATCGCTCGATATGAAGACAGTCAGCCGGGTACTGGTACGCATACACCCAGCTAAACAGGTCATCAGTCAGCAGGGCTAATCCTTCCACCCTCTGATTGAACCCCCAGGCGGTATCAGTGAGCATCCGATCTCTCAAGAGCGGATACTTTAACGAACATAGTTGAGCCTGCAATGTTCCCTCAGTCAGAGAGTTAATACTGCCTGCACGAATGTCAGACAACGCTAAATTACAGATCTCAACTACGGAAGTCATACTGTTTCAACCACATCATCAGGGGTGCCAAGGAACGACGCAGAATCAACATCAGCCTTGTCGCTTTCAGCTTTTTCAACATTGGCTTTGTTGGCTTTAGCCTCCGCTGTCTCACGCTTCTTCTTAGCCGCAGCAGATTCTTCAGGCATCAGTCTGAGCCAGCTAGGAATCTTATCCAGCTTGACATCAGTGTGAACTATTTTACGTTTCCCTGTAGGACTGTACATGGTCCCTTTATAGAAACCTTTAGCTAACGCTTTATATCTAGGCATTACATTCTCCGAAAAAAAACGAGGGCCGAAGCCCTCATTTCATTATGCACCAGTGACGTTAGTCTGGTTACCCATAGACACACCAGCGGTAATAGTACCCGCTGTTGCATTACTACCGGTCACCGTGTAACGGACACCGAGATAGCGAAGATCCGCGCCATTGGGCAAACATTGCATGAATGTCTGCTTACCTGCGACTAGATCTGCCACCGGGATAACCTCCGAAGCAAGTACCACGGGGGAAGTAAGTCCAGCGGCTGCGCTGACCTCCACCGTGACAGTGAGTGAAGTTAAAGTAGCGAAATCCTCTGTCACCTGGACAAGGATAGGAACAGGAGTCCCTTTACCTTTATCCTGGTTGAGAGCAGCCGCAGCTCCGTAAGGAGTACCGGCTACACCAAGGTCAACTACATTGGTAGAGATCGCGGTCGCAGTAACGGCCTGATCATCTGAGAACAATTGTTGTGCTGATAAAATCATTTCAATCCCCCTTAGACCACTAGGTCTTCAGTATTAAGAATGGCATCGGTCTCACGGATCGGAATGCCTCGGTAGGTCAATACTTCCTTACCTTCAATCTCAGCAGGCTTGAGCCGCACGAAACTGTCAGAGGAACCCGCGTTGGTAGCCAAAGCGTCAAGCGCCTCAAGCACGTCACGGTTACAGTAGATCGCCATCTTACCGCCAGCTACCCGGCGATTCTGGAGCTTGTAGTACGCCTTACGCATGAAGTCATACAGGGCAACTGAACCAGCAGCCATGTCTGAAACGTCGATGTTGGCAATACGAGAGACATAACGCCAATCCTTAACTGCCAGACCTACATTCCAGGTAAACTTCTCTTCCATCGCGTAGTAAGCGTTACCGCTACTATCGAGCACACGTTGGTTACCCATGTCCTCACGACTAACACCAGCCTTAGTACCCTTGGGATACAGAAGGTTGCACTGGTTATCACCCCAGGTAACGAACCAGATCGAAGTGTTATCAGCGCCAACGCCACCAGCTTTAACAATCTGACCACCATTGGCGGCAGTAGTGTCATTGAACCGTGGAGCTAGACCCATGAACTCTTCAGGATCGGTCGCGGTATTACCGTAGATCAGCTTCTCCTGCACTTCCTGAGACATAGCCTCAAGGAACGCCTGAGCTTCAGACAAGCGCACAGCACCTTCATTAGCTGATAACTCCAGTAGTCGCTTGTCGATGGTGCTGAGACCTTCAACGAACCCTGTGGTGTCTTCAACCTGTGCTGATCCACTCTTGCTGTTAGGGATACCAGCATAAAGTTTACCCCACGCTACGCTAGGTAAGCCTGAACGTACAGTGTGGAGGTGAGTTGTACCCTTGTTACACTCGACGGCAATAGCGTCATCAAGCATAGGGTTCATCTCGGTTAACATTTCGATGATAGGGATGTACTGACCCTTACCATCCTGCATTTTGTAAACGTCGATTAGATCGACAAAAGAACTGCCTAATACGGCCATGATTTATTCCTCTAGGTTCCAGTGGGGTAGAGTATTGATATGTTGTCCTGCGTAGCCTTGGGAGCACTACCATTGTTACCTGGTGAGTCCTCCTTCAACGTCTTCCCTACCTGAATCATAAACCGGATGACTTCCGGGTGGTTACCCACACCATGCTCATTCAGTAAAGTCTTCAGTTCGGGAGTGCCGAACGTTTCAATTGCGGACTGTGCGATTTTGACGTTTTCAGCGAAAGCGTCTCCACCGAACTCACTGTCCGTTTCCGACTGCGTCTTCCAGTCGTCCATAAGCTGATTAAAAGAATCGGCTTGCTCCTCTCCCGCTGCCTGGACCTGTTTGGCATAGATGTCTACGAGCTTCTGCGACTGCTCCTGCGACAACCCCATCTCCTGGAAAAGAGGTGTGGCTGTCGCAAGCGTCGCTTCGTCTACTATGACACCTTCTGGCATAACAAAATCGGCATAGGTTTCTGGACTGCCTTCATCACCAGCGCCACCGTCGGTTAAGACAGTGGATTCTTCAGAGGCGGATGCCTCGGTATCTGTGGAGGATGCTGTCGCATCCGTATCGGTTGCTGCTTCAGCTTCTGTGGAGGCTGCCGCCTCAGCTGCTTCTGCTTCACTCATCGATGTTCTCCTTTATCATTGTTACATAGCCACCCGGTGATGCCTCTCGCATCTCAGCCTCTAACCAGAGACCAACAGACCGGCGACCTGCGTTATGTGCATGCTTGATCGGGTCAGTGTCGAAGGTCTCACCATGGGCACTCGCGTACTCTAACACCCTCATCATGAACCCTCTCCCGCTCTCTGTACTCAGTATATGACTAATTGTCAATAACTCCAAGTCCCTCACTGGTTCTCCAGTGTCGCGCCCAGCACGTTGTCAGGACTGATGCTCGCTTGTGATGCTGCAGTCATCATCTCCTTAGCCTGCTCCATCTGCTGTGCCTGCTGCTGAGCCTGCAGCTCTGCGGCTGCTCTAGCATCAGCGTCACGGTCACTACGGATGATAGCAGGGTTAACACCCAGCGCATCAGCGTACTCATCTATCGACGTGTTAGGGTCGATCTTGTGACGTGCTTCAGGCCATATGGATGCAAGCTGACCGGCATGCTCTACCATACGATCAATCGCGCCCGTGTTCACCAGTCGTTGAGCCTGTGCCAGGACTGACACGTACTCGACGCTGACATCCTTAAGCTCCGGGGGTGGTACGGGCAGCACACCGTTGCGCTGTAGTATGTTGAACGTCCTGTCGATCAGGGGATCAAGTAGCTCGGTGTGCAGTCGCTCCAACACTGGGCCCAGCATGAGCAACTTCTCCTCGTGCTTCTCGGCAACCTCACGCGCTGTGATCTGTCGTCTGTCCGAGTTAGCCAGCATGAGGAACAGATCCTCATAGAACCCGCGCTTGATACGCTCCTCGGCGTTAGTGTTCACCAACTGCAGCGCATTAAGGTCAGGCCGGAACCCGTCATAGATACTACGCAGCCCCTTACTGTCAGGCTGATCGTGCCAGATCACCTCACCGGGTGCTGGCGTGTTCCCCTTCATCTTATTCCTCATGGTCGATGGACCCTGCAACGGAGGATCAACCAGTCGATCGACCGCCTGATACAGCCTACGCTCACCGAGTTGCAGTCCCTTAGTGTCACCAAGGGTGGTGATGCCGGGACAGTCTGTCGCGTAGATGTCCTCGCCTGTGATGTCCCACCGTGGTGCCATGATGGGGAACTCATCGAACCCCGACTCACGCAATGGGGTTTTCTCAGACTTCTCATAGTACACTGAGCGCCATGGCTTCTCGCTGGCTAATGGACTCTGCATGTCGCGGTCATCGTTAGGCTCGATAACATGCACGACCGGCACCCACACCTCAGTGTTACCCGCCTCCCATTGGTTACGGGTGGACATCGACACCTTGTCGACACCGAACTGCTTGACCAACTGCCCTACCGTGATCTCGTACTCACGGTACAGCGTGTCGACCAGGTTCCGATCATCGGCGCCCAGCATGTAGCTGCCCACCGTGTACGGCCTGCAGTGGATAACGTTCTCATAGTCCTCGTACACACCCATGACACCGACACCGAACACACCCAGCTCGGAATAGGTCTGGTGTAATGAGTTGTACAGGTTCGATGCACTGAACACGCGGTACATGATGTTTTGAACGTCGAACATCCACTGCTTGACCGCTGCAACGTCATCGACCTTCTTGTCACCGGATGACAACCGGAACCAGGGACGCGCCGGGCTAGTGATGCCCGACATCATGCCGCTGGCGGTAGTCCGTGCAGCAAGGCGACTGGTATTGTTCAACTGCTTCGTGTTCCTCTTGTGACCATTGTTCCGGTCAGACAAGAGGAACCTACCGCGGTATGCCAGGTGGTAGTCAGACAGCTCACGCCATAAAGGCATGAACGAGGTACGCTCAGAACTCAGCGCCTCTAACCGTTTGTTGTAGCTGTCTATCGTAGCCATGTTACGCCCCTAGTAAGGTTTTCTGCACCGTCGAACCGCTTGTGGTTGTACCCTGTCCACTGGTCAGGATGGACTGCCGCTGCCCTCCACCAATGCCAGCACGTCTGCGCCTTGCAGCGGCACCAGCGTCACCGAGGTCGGTACGCGGTGCAACGGGTGCTTCTGCAATCTTATCGGGTGGGGGTGGTGCTTTTGGTGATGATCCGCACATGGTCTATTCTCCTGTTGTCATGCAGGCAAGCGGGTCGTAGTCGCTCACCGTGGGTTGTCGTTGGTCTAAGTGTAACCTAGATTGCATCCGCAGGGGTACTGCGCTTGCAAATGTCAAATATAGCGAATCTGCCCAGTCTGGCGAGCACCCTAGCCGCTTCTTAAGGTCTGGCTTGCTCTCCAGCTTCAGTCGATCCTTGTCATCGTGCCAGTAGTCACGGCATGTCAGCTCGTACTCAAGGTCAGGGTGATCCGGTAATGAGCCACCATCGAGCATCCACTGCCTTAACCGTGCGCCCATCTCAGCTGTTTTATTGGCGTATAGCTTGTCGTCGTCTGCCTTACCACCGAAGTGAATACCTGTCACCGGGTAGCCAAGCTGCACCAGGCGATCCAAGATAGGACCACCGAGTCCGGTCTCATCCAGAAACGATGCGTCAGGTTTGTGCCGGTCTAGCAGCATCACCAGCTTGCTAACCAGCTTCATGCTGTTGCGTGACTGTTCACCGGGTATGCGGTACGTCTTGATTGATCGGGCATCCTTCCCGCGCCTGAAGCTGATCATATTATTGTCAGTGCCTCCACGAGCCACATCGATACCGCACACCAATGGCTCGTCAGGCAGGTAACGACCTATGCCGCGCTTCTGTGCAGCGGCTACCACATCCGATGGCATGAACTGCATGTCACCGGCTTTAGGGAACTGACCGAGTACCCGCACCCTGAAAAAATCGCTGTCCTCACCCCAGTCACTGGCCCACTGTTGGATCAGTCGCTTGTTTGTCATTTTAGCCGTGCGGCTGTCAATGTTCCGATGCTGCCACCGGTGTGCGTTACGGTTGAAGCACTCCCTGAATGCACCGGTGTTCCGTGTAGGGTTACCAAACGCCAGGAACATAGGCTCACCGTCAGTCAATCCACCCTGCGCAACCTCCCATATGGTGTCAGGCACGGCCGAATTACCAGACCACAGAGGCACACCGTTGCGTCGTGTGAGTAACACGCCGCCGGATATAGTGGCACAGTACACCATGCCGTCGTAGTCAACCCGATGAGGCTTAGCATTAGCAACATCAACCTTGGAGCCACTACGCGACCTGCTAACTGCGTACCCATCAACTGTAGAGGTCGCCCAGTGGTCTATGATCCACTTACGCTGTCCAGCAATTGACCGCTTCGTGACCGTAGAGTTACAGCCAGTTTTAAGGACCATCTCCTGATAGTCACCGGCTAACTGCGGACTTTACGTGTAGATGATGTCAGCATTATCAGTCTTATGGTATCCATCACCATTGACAGCAGCATCCAGGAAGATATTAAGCTGCCTAATGCTCACGTCCTTGACCACCTGGGGTACTCGTTTACTCAAGAACCCTTTACCTAATTTATCAAGGTACACCGCCACTTGAGGCGCGTAGAAGTATACCGATTGAAATGTGGTGCACGCTTCAAACCCCATCCTGTTAATGCAATCAGTGATGCTAGTGACATGACCAGGGTTCACACGGACATGCTGAGAGATAAAGACCGCACCAGGTGCGCCGTTCTGCCGCTGAACGCTACCCTCGGTAATAAACCACCCTAGAAACTCGCACCAGTCATCCATGTCCACTGTTACAGCAGGATAATGTTTCCGCTTGCTGTCATATTCAGGAATGGTGAAAGTGTCAATGTCCTCATTGCGCCAAGATATGACCCGTTCAAATCGCTTATTAGACCAGACCATTTCACCGGCTTCCTCAAACCGTCGTACAGAGGGAAGTTTCCGGCTGGTGTACATCATCCTATGGTTAGGGGTGACACAGAAATTAGAACCTCTCCCCTCTCTTAGAAGCATCTCGCCGTTGTAGTGTGACATATGAAGCTGTGACGGCTTGTCATAGTATACAGCGCCAGTCTCAGTATCCATTGTCAGCAGACGCTCACCCGGTATCACATCCTTAAACAACTTCCACCCGGTTTCGCTCATGACCTCCGTGGTGTCATCGTGACAAGCCTCATCAAAAATGTAAAAGGGGGTGGAGCTGGCAGAATGCAGACCAGCAAACGACTCGCTATTCTCCTCTCTACAGGTCTGAGCATCCACCCGCCAAACCTCAGCGTGCTGGGGGTGGTACAGCGACATACTACCGCGTCCACTGGTGTACTCGAACCAGTGCCCAACGATGCAGCGGGCCCTCCACTTGCCCAGCTCACCCCATGTTTTGGTTTTAAGCTGCTCTGAAGTGTTCGCAGTCACCACGCCCTTTGCAAATGGTCGCGTTGACATGATCCATAGAATGATCCATGACGTTATCGCACTCTTACCAATACCGTGGCCGCTTGCCGTTGCGTCAAGGATAGGATCTACAGGGTCCACACCATTGAATCCTCGCTCCTTGACCTGCTCACCGAGTGATAGCAGGTAGTCCCGCTGCCAGTCATCCGGGCCCATGAATCCCTTGAGCGGTCCATAGTCCCAGTCGAACGCCCACATCACCCAGCCGTATGGATCAGCATAGTAGCGCGAGCACTCGTCAGCCAGCCGAGCCTCCATTGAGTCATAGGATGGTGCCGGTTCAATGAGAAACATGCTTAGCAGTCCTCTCACGGCCTCGTGTCAATCGATCCAGTACCTCAGCATCTGAGTTGACGTTGATCTTTTCAGCCGCGAACGCATCCACCAAGGTGTGTCGAGCGATCAAACCCAGCGCCGCATTGCTCGCAGTAAGTTTCCCTGATTGCCGGGCTAGTCGGTGATTGTCTACCAGTTCATCCAGTAGCCATTTGGCATCCACCGAGGAATCAGCCAGGCGGTCAGCCTGAATCTGCTCAACACAGCGACGGAAGGCCACCCCCTCAATGATCAGCTTGGCTTCAGACTGCTTGATACTGGTACACCGTGCAGCCCTTACTATGTCAAAGTCTTTCGCGTACTCGATCAGCAACGCCGCATGACGATCCGATAACGCGGCTACAAGGTTTAATAGCTTACTCATTTGTCCAAATCCTATGCAAAATCGGCTTATACACCGTGGGTTAAAGGGTGTCAATACCCCACGCTGCACGGTTAGTGAGATCAACTGATCAAAAAACGTACAAAACATTTTAAGCGACACACCAAATGCTCTGCAGGCCACGGGGCACTAGGTCTCCCTACACAGCACTAGTGCCACTAAGGCTGCGCTGCGTACACTTTATTAAAAAAACGTAATATTGAGAGTCTGAGCGTTTAACACCCTTCACCAATTCCCCACTGTCTTAGTTTGGCCATGCCGCCAGAAAATACATGCCCCTGTAGCCTTACTCCCACGGTGCCTCCGGTGCGGACACTTCTCCATTTTAATAAAGTGTACGCAATACAGACCACGGGGCAGTAGTGCTGCACAGGGAGACCTAGTGCCCCGTGGGCTCCAGCGTGGGCAAACAGCAACACATCAACACAACGTCAACACCATGGAAAAAAGCATACTGTACAGACATACAGGAAAACCCCTCATCTCACAAATCCGCAAAAAATGACACCTAGTCCCCCGTGGCCTCTGCTGCGTACACTTCGAAAATCAAAATAGTGTACGCAGCGCAGCCCATGCAGCACTAAGCACACAGCCCGATCCAATGCAGCCCTACTCTCACGGGGGCTACAGAGCAATCCCGCGCCGCACTAAGGCTCCCACGTCGGAAAACAGCAACACACGCCAAAAAACAGCCCTAAAAACGTCAACACAAAAATAATTCAAATTAATTCAATATCGTGTTGACAACACCAACACACTGTAACTATAATATGCCCACATTCACTGAAACGAGGCTACACCGGCGCTATCACTCAATACTACATACAGGACATAAACCGATGAACAAACTACAAACTGAGAACCATAGGTTGCGCTTTGAAGTGAACGCACTCAAGAACCTGATCCGGAGACTGCCGGAGACACCGGCGACCAGCCAAGCCCGGGAGCTGGTAGGGAGACGACGGTGGGAGACACCGGTGGAACCCTCTGTCACCAATGAGGATCGGAAGCGCCAGGCCAGACGCGACCAGTTTAATACCTTTTCGATTAACCTAGAGTGATGATCATGATTATAAGATTACCGCAAAAGGTGACGATACGATGCTGTCCTGGGTGCGGGTATCTCATAGACCAACAATTAGTTGACAGGGCACATTTTAATTTTGATTGTCCACGATGCAGAAAACACAAATTAAGTGAATTTCAACCGATTAACCTTGAGTAAATGACATGGAATTAGAAATAGTTGTAAGGGCTGACTGTGAACGTCACAGCTTTTCGGCTGGCGTATCTATAAATGAGCCATTTTATAGAGCGTTTGAGCCACTACGAACAACAGATGATCCGGTCGGTTTCTTGGCTGGGGAGATCTCACCAAAAGATGAAAAGTGCGCGATTGTAACCAAGTTGAGAAAGGATGCTGCTAAAGAAATATCCGAAGCACTCACCAGGGTGCTGATCACTGAAATGAAGAAGCACGATACCCATAACGGGCATAAACAGGAGTAAATGACATGACTTTTGACCGAGGTAGACGCACCGGCTTTCTAATTATAATCGGTTTTTGCGTGATTGAATTATCTATTTTCTTATGGTGGGTATTATGAAACTGAAACAAGCATTAAGAGAAGGTAAGGTGACTAAATCAGATAACCTTGCTGAATGTGCAATGTTGATCGAAAATCCACACGGTAGCGGGAATTTCCTGCATTGGTATGACGAGGGAGAAGTTACGATTGAAGATATTTTAGCCAATGACTGGGAGCCTTACATTGAGCAGTTCTCAGCGGTCACCACTAACAAGGGGATTGTACTTTGCGACAAGGTGGATGGTGCATTTCTTGTACTGCGATCCGTGGATGACTTAGAACGATTAAGAAGGCTGATCAACAGCCTGGCAATTTAAACTGGAGGAATTAGGAAATGGGATGCGATATACATGGTTGGGTAGAAGTAAACACCGGTATCAAGTGGGTTGCTGTTAATAAATTGAAGAGCCGGGAAAGGAACTATTCAAGGTTTGCAGCATTGGCCGGAGTGCGCGAAAAACAAAGCGAAAGCAGCGCTGAGCCGATGGGTATGCCAGCCGATGTTTCAGACACCGCACAATACGATATTGAACAATGGGGGGTGGACGGGCACTCACATAGCTATATGCCATTGGTTGATGCTGCTGAGATATTTCTAACCACTGAATACAACCCAAACGGTTTCGCCAGGAAGTACCCACTAAGCGAATTTTTTGATTTTGAGCAGGATAACGCAGATAAAGCCAGACTGGTGTTCTGGTTTGACAGCTAACCTAACAACCCCCGCTAAATAGCGGGGTTATATAGTTCATACAACTGGGCTGGTGACAGCCCTTCGTAATTCCCTCTCAATATCCACAACCGGTAGTCACGTCGACCGGGTCCTGTAGCTCTTACCTTCTCAACCCCATCTATGTTACCCAGTATCCTACCCAGGCTCATGCTGGTCATCTTATCTACCCACGCCTCACCCATGTAGATAGTCTTGATCGAGAGCAGTAGATCACGAGTGGTCACCAGGTCTCTGTTGAACTCACCCATCCTACACTCAAGCGCCTCCACGATAGCGAGGTGTGAGTCAGGCAGACTGGCTTCCTGTATGTCACGCAGGAACATAGTAACGGGTGGCGCCTGACCAGGATCGAACCCTTCAAGATCCACTTCATTGAGTAGGTACCAGACCACCGCTTGCCATCCGCCGCCCTTACGCATCCAGTCCCAACGGGTGGTGAAGTACTCAGCCCAACCATCCCCCATTGATTGGTCAGGGTTCCTGACGTTCAGGTCAGACCACAACGGGTAGAACCGACGCGATGCACCATCAAGGAGGATAGGGGTCTTGCTATTGGTGGTCATCCAGACGTTGACGATGTTACGCACGTCGATGGCTTTAATGTTCTTCTGGTTAACTCTCAGTCGTTCAGGTGGTGCAGCGGCAAGGGGTTTCAGTTTGTTACTGATTGCCCGGGCTTCACGTTTACCGGCAAGATCTGTTTCATTCACCAGTAGGAATTTAATACCGAGGATGAAGTCATTGAACCCGTCGTCCAGTTCATCACCGAGGATGGTCCTACCGTTGTCACCCATAGCTTCAAGCAAGGGGTAGATCAGGAAATCTTTACCGCAGCCCTCTCGTGACGCGAGTATGGGTATATGGTTGATCTTTTGCTCAGGGTGTTTAATGGTGAACGCCATGCACTTGATCAGATGGTCAGGATCGAAACCCATCACTCTGAAGTGATCCAGCCAAGGTGTGACATCACCCTTCACCCCCACGGACTGGCTACTGTCGCACCAGGTATTACAGTAGGATATACCACGGTGCTCAAACGTGTGTGATTCACCTGGTGCGTAGTCCATACGATCCACTTTATTGACGCGACCTTCCAGCAACGCTGACTTCCGTGCTTCGTTATCCTCATGACCAAAGCTGTTCTGGAATGCTTCAGGGGTGAAAAAGATTCTTGTTTTACGCTCGTAGAATTGATTGAGGTCACGGATGAACACCACCTCCTCGAAGAAACTCTCGTCACTTTCGTACCATTCTTCCCTCAGCCCGGTCAGGACATCCTTCATTGTTTTCTGGTTCCACTGCATCACATCTTTAATCAGATCGTGATAATGCACCCTATCCATCACCGGTAGCTGTTCGGAATGCTTCAGGATCGATGCCGCTGTCGCTCTTGCTTCTTCACTATTCGGTGAGATCCGTCGCAGCTGGTCGAACATGACCTGCATAGGGTCGGTCTCAATGGAGGGTGCACTGGCCTTAACGTCGGCTATGTCCTTGAACATTTGCCACTTTTTAAGTTCCTGCTTGAAGTCGTTACCCAGTAGGTTTAGCAGATCAGCGCCTGTGCGCTCCTGACATGACCCGTGATGGCACTTGAATCCGATTGACCCGTTAGCATTGGTGAACACCACCGAGCCTGTGTCCTCACCCCCTGTGTGCTCAGTGACCCAGGGGCAGATGATGTCATAGCGACCGTCGGACAGTACGGACTTCACCTGTACCGCGTCGATCAGGGGATGGTTCTCTATGTTGACCGCTCCATCTACCCGTGCTTCACGTCGCGGTGCGTCCAGATCCACGTTGAAGGGTGCGGCTAGTTTTTCTATGGTGGTTTTCTGTGCCGGGTTCCATAGTTTAATTTCACACTTGACCGGCTTCCCGTCCACCTGCTTGCTTGCCTTACGGTTGTACCCTTCAGGTAGTCGGACATACCGAGTCACGCCTTTCATTCCAGGATCCTTCGCACCTGGTGCCAGACCGTTAGCTACCAGACCATCGAGCAGGTTCTCAACCTTGCCCCGATCCTCGCAGGGTGTCTCCAGTATGTAACCCCACTGCTCTGACCCTTTGGAGGTCTCCAGTATCCATGAGGGCCCGGGTAGCTTATCCACCTCTGACATGGGTAGCTTTTCCCTCACATCATCGAGAACGATGCAGGGTGTCTTACGGAACAGCGCCTTGCGACGACGGGCTACGCTTTGATCATCAGCATAGAATATTGAGATGGTGAAGTATTGATTCGAGCCCTCTGTCATGGTGTAGCGTGAGAAGTAGTCACCCTTCCATGCCATCAGATGGCGGTCAGCCGGTATGGCTGCAGGGTCGTACATGAAGTCGGTTACGTGTGCGGATAAATAGTCTTTACCGAAGATGGCTTGTAGGAATTCCAGGTTTGTCATAGAATAATCTCGCTTTGTCTATAACGCCGTGTGTGGTTCCCATCCATCACGGCGTTTTTTATTTGGACAACCATCCTACCTCTGATCCCTTCGAAAAATCAAGAATTAAATGTGTTGACAAGCCGTGATTGTGTGATTACTATGGACGCTCATTCACCAAAGAGGTTACACAATGGTAGAAAACAAAAAGAATCTTCATGTGAGAGTGAGTCGTGAGTTACACGACACCTTCACAGATAAATGTATCAGCATTGACCGGACTCCATCTCATGTAGTTCGTGAAATGATGAAGGCATACGTCGATGGTCGCTTGACCATTATCCCCACCAAAGAACAGCAGCAAGGAGGTTTCTATGTCAATTGAAAATAATCTCAGACGTATCGCTAATGCCCTGGAGAAGTTAGCTGAGGCACCGGCTGAAGTGGTGGTTGAGACACCAGCACCTCCAGTAATTGAGACACGGGTTGAAGTCGAGGCTCCAGTAGCTGAAGTACCAGCACCGCCGGTTGAAGTACCAGCACCTCCAGTAGCTGAGGTACCAGCACCAGTGATGCCACCCGTACCAACCAGCACGGAGCCAGTAAGCGACGGAGCTATGACCGGTGTCGAGCTTAACAATCTGTTAGTCGATAACGTGAAGCGTATCGGTAGCCGGGACGGTGTCGATGCGGTCATGCGTGACATGGGTATCGGTAGCGTGGCAGACCTGGACGCTAATACTCAGTTGGAGCTGATCGAGCGGGTGCAAGCGTTATGAGTGGTCATGCTCGGCTTGCTCCCTCAAACGCCAGATGGCCGAAGTGCCCTGGTTCAATACGGGAGGAAGAACAATACCCTGATATCGCAGGAGCCGCTGCTATAGATGGTACAGGGTCCCACTTACTGCTCGAGATGTGCATCACTGAAGCTGTCCGACCTGAGTTCTACCTCGGTCGAGTGATCGGGCTCCAACATGAGGACAGTCCGAACGGGTGGCTTGTCGATGAAGCGAGAGCTGAACGAGTCAGCGTGTGCCTTGACTACATTGATCGACGTGTCGCTGAGTTGGCGAAAGAAGGGTACGAAATAAAGGTCGAGGCTGAGAGTAAGTCTGACCCAGGGGGTGCGTTCGGTCGTGATGACTGGAAGGGCACGGTGGACATCACGATCAGCGCTTCAAAAGATGGGACTGTGGAGTTCATTGAGGTTATTGACTACAAAGATGGTCGGATGTACGTGTCTGAGAAAGACAATAGCCAGCTCACCGCATACCTTTTCGGCAAGATGAGACCCTTTATCGCTAGTGGTCCTGAGTTGGTGCAGCCTTTCTACGCATCAAGACTTAAGTCGTGCCGATCCACCATTGTGCAGCCTAAGACCAACAACGCTATCCGGTACGTGGACGCTACCGCCCTCGATGTCATCATGGCAACCAGGAAACTAGCAGACGCAGCTCACGCGACCGATAAAGCAGACGCTCCATTGTTTGCAGGCAAGCATTGCCAGTGGTGTAAAGCCAGTCCTAAACGCGGTGGACATTGCACCGCATCAATGAAGAAGGAGATCCTCCCTATGGATATACAAACCATCATTGCTTCAGACATCCGAACTATTGACGCGGATCAGTTGACTGAAGTGATGGACATGAAGACGGACATGACTGAAGTCTTCAAACGAACAGAGGCGGAACTTACACGTCGCCTTAATGAAGGTATCGAGGTGCCTGGTTACGCTATGTTACCTGGCCGCAGCTCACGGGTGTGGAGTCAAGTGGAGGAACTCACCGTGAAAGCCTTGAGAAACCGCCGGCTTAAACTCGGTGATATTTTTATACAGAAACTTATTACGCCAGCGGCACTGATGAAGTCTGACTTGTTAACCGATGAACAGAAAAAATCATTCGAGTTAGAGTACATCACCAGTATGGAGGGTAAGCTGACCCTCAAGAAAGTAGAAAAACAATCCATCGACTCTATGGTCGATTCAATCTCATTTTTATAGGTAAAG
>Ga0209344_10001966_pt1 | contig 24420 bp, 25 predicted proteins | sample Cruoilmetagenom6_FD_187293 | JGI IMG/M metagenome (GOLD analysis project Ga0209344, IMG submission 187293) | Oil polluted marine microbial communities from Coal Oil Point, Santa Barbara, California, USA - Santa Barbara Oil Seep Sample 6 (SPAdes)... | ecosystem: Environmental > Aquatic > Marine... | reverse complement strand
CTTCTCTTCAACAGTAACTTCGGTTTTTGTTGCCATAAATTATAAATAGCTAATAGGATTGGTATTTATTTGTGATAAAAGGACTGCAAAATTAGTGATTTTTTTCTTAAGGAAAGAATGTAAAAGATCTTTTGTGTACTGTTCGCTTTCATAATGTCCAATATCTGCCAAAAGTATCGTGTTTTCAGCCCTAAAGAAGTCGTGGTATTTAAAATCTGCCGAAATAAATGCATCGGCGCCAGCTTTTTTTGCGGCATCAATTGCAAAAGCTCCGCTTCCGCCGAGAACCGCAACCTTCTTAATTGGTGTATCCAGCATAGCGGAATGGCGCACGCAATCGGTTTTCATTGTTTTTTTTAGAAATTTTAGAAACGTTCTTTCATCCAACGCTTGTTCCAGTTCTCCGACCATTCCCATCCCAAAATGTTGGTTTTGGTTTTCGAGTGTAGTAATTTCATAAGCTACTTCTTCGTACGGATGCGCTTCAAACAAGGCTTTTAAAATATTGCTTTGGAGGTGTTTTGCAAAAGTAATCCCGATTTGGGTTTCTTCTTCAAAATGTGTTTCGCCTTTTTTCCCGATTACGGGATTGGAGTCTTCGTTGCCCTTAAAACTGCCTTTTCCCTCAATATTGAAACTGCAATTTTCATAATTGCCAATATTGCCTCCACCAACTGCAAAGAGGGCGTTTCTAACTTTCTCCGCATCTTTTGTGGGAGCAAATGTTATGAGTTTTTTAATGGTTTCGTTTTGTGGCATTAACACCGAACGATTTTTCAACCCAAGCTTTTCGCAGATCATTGCATTTACGCCGTTCCAGGAATTGTCCAGCGCGGTATGATTTGAGAATATGGCGATGTCGTGTTTTATGGCTTTTTGCACCACGCGTTCCACATAGGTTTTTCCAGTAATTTTTTTCAGGCCCGAGAAAATAATCGGGTGAAAGCTCACGATGAGGTTGCAGTTTTTTTCAATGGCTTCATCCACCACTTTTTCAAGCGTATCCAGCGTTACCAAGATTCCCGAGACAGTGGCGTTGGCATCGCCGATCAACAGACCGGTATTGTCAAAACCTTCGGAATAGGAGAGCGGGGAGAGCTCCTCAAGCAGTGCGATTACTTCTTTTACCTTCATTTTTCTACATTTTCGGTAAAGATAACGGTTTGCCCAATTTTTAGTGGCCTCTATTTTTATTTTAAAGCAATCCTCAATTTCTGTGGAATTAGTACTTTCGTTAAATGAATTTTCTGCGGAAGTTATTATTTCCTTTTTCAATCCTGTACGGCGGCATTACTGCGCTCCGCAACTTTTTTTACAACAAAGGGATTTTGAAAAGCAAAAGCTATGATTTTCCGGTTATCTGCGTGGGAAACCTTTCCACGGGCGGTACGGGAAAATCGCCGATGATAGAATTGTTGGTTTCTTTTTTAAAGGACACTAATAAAATTGCCGTTTTGAGCCGCGGTTATAAACGGAAGACTTCCGGTTACCGCGAAGTTTTAACTGAAAGTACTGCGGAAGAAGTAGGCGACGAGCCGCTTCAGTTTAAAAAGAAATTTCCCGAAATAACCGTCGCCGTATGCGAAGATCGGCAAACGGGAATTGAGGAATTGCAGGACAGGGCAGACGTAATTTTGCTCGACGATGCCTTTCAACATAGAAAGGTAACCGCCTCGTTGAACATTTTGCTTACCTCTTTTGATAAATTGTACGTGGACGACTGTATGCTTCCCGCGGGAAATCTTCGGGAACCGAAATTTGGCGCAGGTCGGGCAGATATAATTGTTGTAACGAAATGTCCCGAATCTATTTCCAATTCCAAAATCGAAACCATAAAGCGAAAACTGAAGCCGAAATCGCATCAGGAACTATATTTTTCCAAAATCGGTTATGCTTCCGAAATAAAAAATGCAAAGGAAGAAAAACCGCTTTCCTATTTAAAAGATCGCAAATTCCTTTTGGTAACGGGTATTGCAAACCCCAAGCCGTTGATCGAGTTTTTGAAGGGCGAAGGATTGAACTTTGACGAAAAATCATTCCCCGACCATCATAATTTTACCGTTTCTGAAATTGAGGAGTTGCAAAAGCAATCCTTAATACTGACGACCGAAAAGGATTTTATGAGATTGCAGCCTATTTCAAACACTACGGAAATCTACTATTTGCCAATAAAAACCGTGATTTTGAAGGATGAAGAGGCGAAATTCAAAAGTAGTATTGAGAAAGCGATAAAAGAGAAATCGTAATTACTTCACCAAAAAATCATTGCTGCGGAGCACCCGGTTTATCTTTTCAAAAAAGTCTTCGGCATTGAAAGGTTTTGGAATAAATTCATTGAAACCCGCTTTGTAAAAATCCTCTAAATTTTCCTCAATAGTAATTGCGGTAAGAGCAATGATGGGAACGGTTCTGTTGAATTCACGAATCTTTTTCGTGGCCTCTATTCCGCTAATTCCCGGCATGTGGATGTCCATGAGGATTACGTCAAAATCTTGTTCTTTGGCGTGCTTTATGGCATCCATCCCGTTATCTACTACGGTGCACGACATTTTTTTCTTTTCAAGAATTTTCTTGGTAATCATCTGGTTGATTTTGTTGTCTTCCACAATCATCACCGATTTGTTTTCAAATATGTCATTGTCCAATACAACCTCCATATTTTTAGGGTCAACTATATTGGTTTCCGACTCCGCAATATCATAACTTATATTGAACCAAAACTTGGAACCTTCGCCCAGCTTACTCTCAAGGAATATTTTGCTGCCCATAAGTTCCAATAGATTCTTTACGATAGAGAGGCCCAGGCCCGTTCCCCCGTATTTTCGGTTTATCTGAAGTGAACCTTGCGAGAACGATTCAAATATGGTGTTTTGTTTCTTTTTGGAAATCCCGTCTCCCGTATCTTCCACTTCAAAATGAACCACCACCTTTTTGGCGGTTTTTTCGGCATTTTTTACCCGTACCCAGATATCGCCATTTTCGGTAAACTTGATGGAGTTGCTGATAAGGTTGATAAGGATTTGTGAAATTTTCAGGGAATCGCCCATCACTTCATTTGGCAAAGTTGGGTCGTATTCGTAATGAACGTTGTTGTTTTTGGCCTCCGCAGATTTCTTTAAGGCAATCAACACCCCGTCTATCCGCTTTTTCAGATTGAAGGGCGCTTTTTCAATTTCAACCTTATTGGCCTCTAATTTATTGAGGTCTAAAATGTTGTTTATCAGGGATAACAAATATTCACCAGAGAATTTTAATGAATTTAAATGCTCTCTTTGTTCCGGCTTCGGATCTTCCTCCAAAAGCAGGTGCGTTAGCCCGGTTACGGTGTACATAGGCGTTCGCAGCTCGTGGGTAATGGTGGAGAGAAACTGTGCCTTGGCCTGCGAAGCTTTTTCAGCATTTTCTTTTGCCTCCTGCAACTCGGTGTTTTTGTCCTGCAACAGTTCGTTTGCCTTGGCCCTTAAATTATTGTTTTTATAAAGTGATAGCGTTAAGAGCGAAAGGATCAAAATGAGGGCAATACTAAGCCAGCCTGTAAGCTTTCCAAAAAATAGCGATTTTTCCTGTTTTGTGAGGTCGTCTTGTTGCGTTGCTATTATTTCGTTCAAATCGCCAATGGCAGATTCTGCTTGAATTCCGCGTTCAATAGCTTTTAAGTGAATTTGGCGTAGCGAATCCTTTCGGTTGAAGTAATATTTAAGCTCTTCCTCTGCTTTGGAATTCATCTTTTCTGCAATCAAGATCTGTGAATTGATTCGATGGCTTTCCACAATATACTTTGTGAAACCTTGTGAATATGAAATTTCAGAGACAGTCTTTAAAAAGTTCCTAGCTTCCTGCAATGGGCGAGGATATATTTCAGGATTTATTAGTGAAAGCGCATCTGCAATACTGCTATATGCACCCACTTCTTGGTACAATAAACCTTGTTCCTTAAAGCTTTGTGCAGCTGGTTTTAAATAAGAAATGGCTTTTTCATAATTGCCTAACCGAATCTCTAACAGACCTTTACCATAAAGTACTTTTGCCTTACTTTTTTCATCATTGAGATCGGTATAGATTGAGTCAGCCTTACTTAAGTATTTTTCAGCTATTTCAGTCTTACCATTTGAAACTAGAATAATTCCATAAAGATTATAAGCTTTTGCCAGTTTATAGAAATTTTTATAGGTTTCGCCATTTTCAATTGCTTTTTTTGTTTCATCAATCGCTTTGTCAAAATATTCCAAATTATAGTAAAGCTCTGCAATACTTAATTCTACATCTGGCTTATAACTTCTATATTTCGGGAGCATTGCCAGTTTGTTGGCATCGTTTAGATTTTTCACCGCTTCCATAAAGTTTTCAGTTTCCAGTGCTTTGCTGGCTAAATACTGTAACTGTTTTATGGTCACAATGGTATCCTTAATTTGCGCTGAAGAGGAATTGACTGAAACCAGCAAACACAAAACAAGGGGCAAGAAAATCTTGTATTTTAAAATCAGTTGGTGCATTGGTTGGTTTAAAGGGGCAATAAATATAGTTATTTCACTGAAATTTTGTCAATTAAATCTATAATTCTGGACGAATAGCCAATTTCATTATCGTACCATCCGATTATTTTAACCATCTTGCCTATTACCGAGGTCATTCCCGCATCAAAAATGCATGAATTTGTATTGCCTACAATGTCAATGGAAACGATAGGGTCTTCGGTATATTGAAGAATTCCGGCTAGTGAATTTTCGGAAGCGTTTTTGAAGGCATTGTTTATTTCTTCTATTGAAACTTCCTTTTTCACATTGAGGGTTACGTCTGTCAAGGAACCATTAGGAACGGGCACTCGGATGCCGCAACCGCCGATTACTTCAGAAAACTCAGGAAATATTTTGGTCAAAGCCTTTGCTGCACCCGTGGTTGTGGGTACAATGGATTGTCCCGCGGCGCGCGCACGGCGCAGGTCCCTATGGGGCTGGTCGTGCAAGCTTTGGTCGGTGGTGTAAGAGTGGACCGTGGTAATGTAGGCCTGCTCAATGCCGCAGAGTTCGTTGATTATTTTCAACATTGGGGCGGCATTATTGGTGGTGCAGGACGCGTTAGATATAATTACATCATCCGCATTTAGTATATTATCGTTTACGCCAATTACAACGGTTTTAATATCATCGTCCGACGGTGGTACGGAGAGAATTACCTTTTTTGCGCCATTTCTTAAATGGTTTTCAAGTTGTGACTTGGTTTTGAATTTGCCCGTGCATTCTACCACCACATCTATCTTTCCCCAGACAATATCTGCTATGTTTTTTTCCGAGGAAAATTTCACCTTCTTTCCGGCAACGGTAATCCCGTTTTTTGAATGTGAAATATCTTCCTTTAAAACCCCGTGAATGCTGTCATATTTTAGCAGATGACTTAGCGTTTTGGAATCGGCCAAATCATTTACCGCAACCACCTCAATAGTAGGATGGTCCAGCAGTAACCTAAAAAGGTTTCGGCCAATGCGGCCAAAACCATTAATGCCAACGGTTGTTTTTTCTTGCATTTCAGAAATTATTTAAGTAAGATGCTTTTGCGCCTTGTACGAAGAACGTACCAGAGCCCCGCTTTCCACGTGGCGGAAACCCATTTCCAAACCTATGGTCTCATATTTTTTGAACTGTTCGGGCGTAATAAATTCCTTTACGGGAAGATGCTTTTTGGAGGGTTGCAAGTACTGCCCAATGGTCAATACATCCAGCCCCACGCTGCGCAAATCTTTCATGGTTTGAATTATTTCTTCTTCCATTTCTCCCAAACCGAGCATGATGCCGCTTTTGGTGCGAAGGTTACCCGACTGTTTCAGGTAATTCAATACTTCAAGACTGCGTTCATATTTAGCCTGTATCCGTACCTCGCGTGTTAGGCGCTTTACTGTTTCCATATTGTGGCTCACAATTTCGGGCCGCACGGCTATTATGCGGTCTATGTTTCGGGTGTTGCCCTGAAAATCTGGAATCAAAGTTTCCAAAGTAGTATCTGGATTCATCCGGCGAATCGCCTTCACGGTTTCGGCCCAAATAATAGAGCCCATATCTTTCAAATCATCACGGTCAACAGAGGTTATAACCGCGTGCTTTATATTCATTAATTTAATGGATCGTGCAACTTTTTCAGGCTCGTCCCAATCTATAGTTTCGGGGCGTCCGGTTTTCACCCCGCAGAAACCGCAGGAGCGGGTACAGATGTTTCCCAAAATCATAAAGGTGGCCGTGCCCTCGCCCCAGCATTCGCCCATATTTGGGCAGCTACCGGAAGTGCAGATGGTGTGCAGTTTATATTTTTCAACCACGCCGCGCAGTTCGGTATATTTTTTTCCTGTGGGAAGCTTTACGCGAATCCATTTAGGTTTGGGCGTGAGCTTTTGAATTTCCAAAGTTTCTGTGCTCATAAGGGAAACAAAAGTACGAAAAAAAGCCCCCTAACAACCAAGAGGGGAACCTCATTTTTTTGGAATTTGGTCCCAAAAACTATCGGGATGATTTTTAAGATTTGTATTTCCTACCCTTTCTCCGTAATTATTTCTGCCAGAAGTTTTCTGGCCCGAAGCAGTCTCACTTTTACATTGTTTAAAGGTTCCTCCAAGGTTTCGGAAATTTCATTGTAGCTCATTTCCTGAAAATACCGCAGGTTTATTACTTCCTGATAATGCGGTTTCAGTTGTTTAATGTAGCGTAAAAGCTCAGCGAGATTTTGCTCCCGAATCAATTTATCCTCCGGGGTGGGCGAGTGGTCCGCAATTTTCTGCACCTGCTCGTTGGAAGCGTCTGTTGTATTGGAATAGATGGAAGCGTTTTTTTTGCGCGTTTTGTCTATTTGGATATTTTTAGAAATGGCAATCAGCCAAGTTGAAAAGGTGTAGTTTTCGTCAAAAGTTTCAATTTTATCAAAAGCTTTTGCGAAGGTTTCAATGGTGATGTCCTCGGCTTCGTGCTCGTTCCTGACTCTTTTCATTTGAAAGCCGAACACTTCGTTCCAAAAATAATCCAACAAGAACTTGAAAGCGCCCTGTTTGCCCTTTTTTGCCTTTTCAATATATAGCGCTATTTCTTCCGAAGTTATTTCCATCGCGAGTTTTTTTCGCCGCTGTTGGAAATAAAGATACTTAATTGTGTGAAGACTAAAAACAATTCGTAAAAAGGAATGAACGGTACCAAATCCTGCTCTTTCAGTTTTTTTGCGGCGCTTCCCACTATAATATACTGAAATACAAGGCGAATGAAAATTATGGCCAACGCAAAATACCAAAAATCTGTAAACAGGGTGGCGATTGCCAGTAACCAAAATAATAAATTAGTCGCGTAATAAGTCGCCAAGAGAAAACGGTGCTTGGGTTTGTAAAGTTTAGCGGTGGAATAATGCCTCTTTTTTTGAAGTAGCCATTTTTTCCTTTTCTTCTTAGGAAGGGAATATGTAAAGGCTTTTGGTTCCACACAAAGGGCGACATTTTTGGAAGTAGCGGCTTCATTCACAAAAAGATCGTCATCGCCCGAAGGTATTTTAATATGGCTCATATAGCCATTATTTTCATAGTAAAGATTGCTTGTATAAGCCAAATTGCGGCCCACGCCCATATAAGGGTTTCCGGCTTGCGCGTACGAAAAATATTGCACGGCCGTCATTAAGGTTTCAAATCGGATTATTTTGTTCAAAAATCCGGACTGCTTTTCATAGGCGCCGTAACCGAGAATCAACTGTTTTTCATCGGAAAAATTGGAGGCCATCGTCGCCAACCAATCCTCGGAGGCTGGGTAACAATCGGCATCCGTGAACACCAGCCGCGTGTTTTTTGCGCGTTTTATTCCCAAGGTGAGGGCATATTTTTTGTTGGCCCAAAAAGCTTCGTTGTTTTTTACGTTTACAATCTGGATTCGTGAATCGTTCTCGGCAAAACTTTCCATAACCTCCAAGGTCTCGTCAATCGAGGCATCGTTTATAAGTATGATTTCAAAATTGGGATATTGCTGTTTTTGCCAAAGCGGAATGTGCTTTTGAAGATTTTCAGCTTCGTTCTTGGCACAAATTATTAGGGAAAGTGGATATTTTTCCGAAGTGGTTTTCTCGGAAGTTTTTAAAAAAGCAAATTTCGAAAAGAGAAGGTAATAAGCACAGTTAATCAACGCAATTGCGCCGAAAACGTAAAGTAGCACCATAGGGGTTTACGATTGTAATTTTGTGAATAAAGACGAAGCTTAATTTTAGTTAATAGGAAGAAGCCTCAATTTTGTGAGTATCTTCCTTACAAGTATCAAATTGGTCCGGGGTTTTTCCGCAGAAGCCGCACGATTGACCTTCCTTGTTTAAAAACGGACTCTGGCTGGCGCAGGTGCCTGCAAATTTTCCATCCTTTTTTGCCCATAATTTTATGGCTATTCCCGCAACGGCAAGTAATAATAAAGCTAATGTGATAAGTAAAAGTTTCATCTTAAGTATTTAGGGTGCAAAAATACAATCTTTCTTGTTGTTGTGCTCAGAATTTAAGTATTTTTAGCCTCAATTTTAAATAATTTAACGATGTTAAAACCGACTACTTTTTTATTTCTTTCGCTCGTTGCTCTTCTCACTTTTTCCTGTAAAAATGATTCCCAAAATCCAGATGAAAAGGAAATCGAATCCGTAGCTGTTGACGCCGCTCCGGAACTGCCAAAAAAGAGGGCGGCAAAGAAAGATTTGACCGAACAGGACATTGCGGTTATAAAAAGTGTGATGGCCCGAGTAATGAACGATGGCTATTTAAAGAGATTTGCGAGCTACCTTGTTACCGCCGAATTGACGGATTTGCTTTCCAACAATTCTGGGCCTTTTACGGTTTTTGGCGCCACAGATACAGCTATTGAATCACTACCTGCTGAAAAGCGAAATTTCTACTCAAACCCCGAAAACAAGGAACAGTTGATAACAATGCTGAAATCGCATATCGTTGAAGGAAATTATGACAAATCGACCTTGCTGCAAACCATCGATAAAAGCGGAAAGGCGACACTGAAATCGCTTGCCGGCACTACGCTCACCGTAACAAAATCCGGGGAAGGGCTTATGGTCTCTAATGGGAAGGGCGTGAACGCGAAGGTGATTAAAGGCAGCGTGGGAGGGTCCAATGGCGTTGTGTACGTAGTTGATGCCCTGTTGAATACGAATTAAAAAACGTTTACTTCCGGCTCAATATAGATTCCGGTCATTTCCTTTACCTTTTTTTGGATTTCCATGGCGAGCTGCCAAATTTCCTTGCCCGTGGCGTTGCCGTAATTTACGAGAACCAACGCCTGATTTTTGTGGACGCCCGCATCGCCAAAACGCTGGCCTTTAAATCCGGCTTTTTCAATAAGCCAGCCTGCTGGAATTTTAAATTCCGTAGGCGAAACTTCGTAAAAAGGAGCTTCGGGAAAATTTCTTCGGAACTCTTGAAAGGTTTCAGCATCCACAACCGGATTTTTAAAGAAACTGCCGCTGTTGCCCAATACTTTCGGGTCGGGAAGTTTTGATTGGCGAATGGCGATTACCGCTTCGGAAATATCCTTTATTGAAGGGATTTCGATATTTTTATCGGCTAAAATCTTTTGGATATCGCCGTAAGAAATACTCGTTTTGTGATTCTTTTTGGTCAGTCGGAAAGTTACGCTGGTAATAATGTACTTTCCCTTCGCCTCATTTTTGAAGATTGAATTTCGGTACTCAAATTCACATTCGGCTTTTGTGAACTCCCTTTCTTTTAAAGTTTCAATTTCAACCGTGTTGCAGCTTACAAACGTATCTTTTAGCTCCACGCCATAGGCACCAATGTTTTGAATAGGCGCCGTACCGACGTTCCCGGGAATCAAAGAAAGGTTTTCCAGACCGCCAAAATCGTTCGCGATGCAATATTGAACAAACTCGTGCCAGTTTTCGCCGGCCATTGCTTTTACCCAAACTTCGGTTTCGGTTTCCTTTAAAATTTCAATTCCCTTTAAATTTATGTGAAGAACATACGCGTCCAAATCGCCCGTCAACAGCATATTACTGCCGCCGCCGAGAATGAAAAGCTCTTTTGAACGCTTTTCTGAAAGAGCCTGTTTCAGTTCGTCAATAGTTTCAATTGAAACAAAATAACGCGCATTGCAGGCTATGCCAAAAGTATTGTGGTTTTTAAGCGATTTGTTCTCTTCAACCCGCATCAATCCTTATATTTTTGAAGCGCAAGTTTTAAGATTTCGACCGCTCTGATAAGGCTTTCCTTTTTCAAAACATAAGCAATTCGCACTTGGTTCAATCCAACCTCGGGACTGGAATAAAAACCTGCGGCGGGAGCGACCATGATGGTTTCGCCATTGTCGTCAAATTCCTCCAAAAGCCACTGTGCAAAGGCATCGCTATTTTTTATTGGAAGTTGGACAATGCAATAAAAAGCGCCTTTGGGCTCACCCACTTGCACGCCGGGAATGGCTTTGAGGGCGGCAACCAAAGTATTTCTTCTATCCTGATATTCGGTGATTACTTCATCAAAGTAACTTTGGGGCGTCTGCAATGCCGCTTCGCTTGCAATCTGGGCAAAGGTGGGCGGACTTAAACGCGCCTGCGCAAATTTTAAGGCAGTTGCGATAACCTGTTTGTTTTTTGAAACCAAACAACCAATGCGCGCGCCACACATGCTGTACCTTTTTGAAACCGAATCGATGATGATTCCGTTTTCGGCCAAGCTTGGTTCTTCGAGAATTGAATAATGTTTATAGCCGTCGTAGGTGAACTCGCGATATACTTCATCAGCGACCAAAAACAGATCGTGTTTTTTAACGATTTTGGCCAAGGTCTGTATTTCTTCTTTTGAATAGAGATACCCTGTTGGATTTCCGGGGTTACAGATAAGTATTGCCTTTGTTTTCGGGGTAATCAGTTTTTCAAATTCCGAAATTGGCGGCAGGGCAAAATTGTCTTCAATCTTTGAGATGACGGGTACAATTTTTACATCAGATGCCGTGGCAAAACCGTTGTAATTTGCATAAAATGGTTCGGGAATAATTATTTCATCGCCTGCATCGGCAATGCTTCCCATAGCAAAGAGCAGGGCCTCGCTTCCGCCAGTTGTTACGATAATGTCATTGGCCTCAACCGCAATGCTGTTCTTTTTATAATAATCTGCAATTTTTTCACGGTATTCCTGCGACCCTTCTGAGCGAGTATAAGCAAGAATTTCCAAATGGTGGTGCGCCACAGCATCCATAGCAATCTCAGGCGATTTTATATCGGGCTGGCCTATGTTAAGGTGGTAAACGGTTTTGTTTGCTTTATAGGCTTTTTCGGCGTAGGGAACCAGCTTTCTGATAGGTGATTCTGGCATGTTTTTCCCTTTATGTGAAACTGTCGGCATAATGAAATTGTTTGTGGCAAAGTTGCAAAATATATTTTATAAAATCACTCTGCCTGAAACAACATTCGGCTTTTTTTTATACCTTCAAGTGTTTTCAAAAAAACTATTAAAATTTTGGGTAAAGCCCTTGTACTTCTGTTCTTTCTTTGTTTTTCGGTTGCTTCGGTGGCGCAAATAGGCTTTTTTCTTCAGTCAGATAAAAAGAGGGACAAAATTCCTTTCAAACTGGTAAATAATCTGTCCATTGTTCAAATAGAAATCAATGGCACGCCGCTTTCCTTTATTCTTGATACGGGTGTAAAATCTACTATTTTATTTAGTTTAGAAGAAGCAGACAGTCTCCAGCTCCGAAATACCACTCCGGTTATGCTGCAGGGCCTCGGCGCGGGAGGGGCGGTAGAGGCTTTAAGAAGCTTGAACAATAAAGTAAAAGTGGGTAGTGCGATAGATAACGACCATGACCTTTACATAATTTTTGATAGTACACTAAACTTTTCGCCCCGAATGGGTATACCGGTTCACGGTATTCTGGGAAATGAATTTTTTCAGAATTTTATTGTGAAAATCAATTATGCGGCGGAAGTTATAACTGTATATAACCCTAAGAAATACAGTCTAAAGCCGTGCAAAAAATGTGAGGATTTGCCAATAAACTTTGTGGGCGGGAAACCTTATATCTCCCTACAAGTTGAATCTAAAAACGCTATGGAAGAAGTAACGCTTTTGGTAGATTCTGGATCCAGCGATGTAATGTGGCTTTTTGACAAGGCCGATTTCATCAAAGAGTCTCCTCCAAATTATTTTAAGGATTTTTTGGGCTTAGGACTGAGCGGCAATATTTTCGGAAAACGCACGAGAATTCCAAGGCTATCTGTGGGCAGTTTTAATTTAAATGAAGTTAACACATCCTTTCCTGAAGAGGAGGCAATTCTCAAAGCACGCAATTATGAAGAACGCGACGGTAGCGTTGGGGGAGGGTTTTTAAGTAGGTTTACGGTTACATTTGATTATACAAATAAGATAGTTCGCTTTAAAAAAAACCGAAAATTTAAAGAACCTTTTAATTATAATATGAGTGGTATTACTTTGGAACACGAAGGTCTTGAACTTGTGAAGGAAGAGCGACAGGCAAGCGTGAATACCAATAGGATGAACCAAAATGAAAGCCTTACCGTTAATAGCATTTCCATTACAACTGAGGTGCATTTTTCCTTGGTTCCAAAATATGTTGTGGCCGATGTTCGCGAAGGTTCGCCTGCTGCGATTGCAGGCGTTATAAAAGGGGATGAGGTTTTAACTATAAACGGTAAGCCTTGCTATCAGTATAAACTTTATGAATTGATTGAAATGTTTTCTTCAGATGAAGGCAAAAAAATTTCGCTGGAAATTAAAAGAGGCGATTATATAAACAAATTCAAGTTCAATCTTAAAAGTGTATTCTAAAAAAAAGTCCGGTTGAATTTTAATTTCAACCGGACTTTTTATAAAGTGTAGTTTTATTAGCTTTTTTCCAGAACGCTTGCTGAGTCGCTCATAACTTCGCCTTTTATTTTTAAAGCTACCATTGGTTCGCTTGCGTTTGAATACACCGTAACCGTTTTCCGAATTGGACCAACACGATTAGTGTCATATTTAACCTCAATAGTACTACTTGCTCCTGGGGCAATAGGACCACTTGGTTTTTTGGGGACAGTACAGCCACAGCTGGACTTTACATCACTAATAATAAGCGGGGCATCGCCAGTGTTAGTGAACTCAAATACGCGAACGCCGTCACTGCCTTTTGCGATAGTGCCATAATCCACGGTATCTTCTTTGAAACTGATTTTTGCTTGTTGCGCTTGTGCGGCAAAACCGATAAAGACAACAAGAGCCATAAGAGCTAATTTTTTCATGATTTTAGGTTTTAATGATTGCTAAAGTATATAACTTTTGAACAACAAGCAAAATAACTTATTCACTTTTATTATCCTTTAGTTATAATTACTTTTGCAACTTATTACACAAATACCAGACCAAAGTATGGCTTTAGAGGCAAAATACAATGCAAAACAGACTGAGAACAAGTGGTATAGCTACTGGATGGACAATAATTATTTCCATTCAGAAGTAGATGACAGAACGCCATACACCATCGTCATCCCTCCGCCGAATGTTACCGGAGTACTGCACATGGGCCATATGCTCAATAATACTTTACAGGATGTTTTGATTCGCCGTGCGCGTTTGCAGGGCTTTAATGCTTGCTGGGTACCGGGCACGGACCACGCTTCCATTGCTACCGAAGCCAAAGTTGTAGCAAAATTGAAAGCCGAAGGAATAGACAAAGCGACCCTTACACGCGAGGAATTTTTGGAACACGCTTGGGAATGGACCCACAAGCACGGTGGGATTATTTTAGAGCAGTTGAAAAAACTCGGCGCCTCCTGCGATTGGGAACGAACCAAGTTCACCATGGATGAAGATATGTCAGCTTCGGTGATAAAGGTATTTGTTGACCTATACCGAAAAGGAAATATTTACCGTGGCTACCGAATGGTAAATTGGGACCCACAGGCAAAGACCACTCTTTCTGACGAAGAAGTTATTTACGAAGAAAAACAAGGCAATCTCTATTACCTAAATTATAAAATTGATGGCAGCGATGAAACTTTAACCATCGCCACCACGCGCCCGGAAACCATTTTGGGTGACACCGCGATCTGCATAAATCCAAATGACGAGCGTTTTGCGCACCTTCGTGGAAAAAAAGCCATCGTTCCGGTTTGCAATCGTGTAATTCCAATCATTGAAGACGAATATGTTGATGTGGAATTCGGAACAGGGTGTCTAAAAGTTACACCTGCCCACGATGAGAATGATAAAATGCTTGGCGATAAGCACAATCTTGAAATAGTTGATATTCTCAATGATGACGGAACCCTAAACAGTTTCGGTCTTCATTACGAAGGAAAAGATCGTTTTGTAGTTCGCAAGGAAATTGTAAAGGAACTTGAAGCAATGGGCGCGGTTTCAAAAATTGAAAGCCATATGCACAAGGTTGGGACCAGTGAAAGAACCGGCGCTGTGATAGAACCAAAACTGAGCGATCAGTGGTTTCTTAAAATGAAGGAGCTTGCGCAACCTGCTTTGGATGCCGTGCTGGAAAAAGACGTAAACTTAGTTCCCGATAAATTCGTTAACACCTATCGTCACTGGATGGAAAACGTGCGCGATTGGAACATCTCCCGCCAATTGTGGTGGGGGCAGCAAATTCCTGCCTATTTCTATGGCGACGGGAAAGAGGATTTTGTTGTTGCGGAAACTATTGAAGAAGCGGTAAAATTAGCGCAAGAAAAAACAGGCAATGACCAATTAAATACTACCGACTTAACCCAAGATCCGGACGCTTTGGACACCTGGTTTTCATCTTGGTTATGGCCTATTTCAGTATTTAATGGAATTTTAGAGCCAGACAACAAAGAAATAAATTACTATTACCCAACCAATGACCTCGTTACCGCGCCCGAAATTCTTTTCTTTTGGGTTGCCCGAATGATTATCGCAGGTTATGAATACCGAAATGAAAAACCGTTTACAAATGTGTACCTAACGGGAATCGTGCGCGATAAGCAGCGTAGAAAGATGAGCAAATCGCTGGGTAACTCGCCAGATCCAATTGATTTGATGGATACCTACGGAGCCGATGGCGTGCGCGTGGGGATGCTTTTGAGCTCACCTGCGGGGAATGATTTAATGTTTGACGAAGACCTTTGCAAACAGGGGAGTGCCTTTGTGAACAAAATCTGGAACGCTTACCGTTTGATTGATGGCTGGGAAGTTGATTTGGAAAAGGAGCAATCGCAAAGCGACATCATTGCCCTAAAATGGTACCGCAGCAAATTCCAAAAAACGCTTGCCGAGATTGAAGACCATTACAGCAAATACCGCATCAGCGATGCATTGATGGCAACCTATAAATTGATTTGGGATGATTTCTGTTCGTGGCTTTTGGAAATGGTAAAACCACCTTTTGGCGAAAAGATTTCTGAAAAAACGTATCTCGAAGTAATTTCGGTTTTGGAAGATAATTTGAAAATATTACATCCTTTTGTGCCATTCATTTCAGAAGAAATCTGGCAACACATTACCCAGCGCGACATTTCTGAAGCTTTGATAATTTCAGAATGGCCAAAACAGGAAGCTTTTGATGAAAAAATAATAAGGGATTTCGAATTTGCTTCCGAAGTAATCTCAGGGATCAGAACCATTCGCAAAGAGAAAAACATTTCCTTTAAAGACACGATAGAACTTTCGGTTCTTAATAATGACAATGCTTCTAAGGAATTTGACGCCGTAATTTTAAAACTCGGCAATATTTCAGAATTGAATTACATCTCAGAAAAACTGGACGGGGCATTGACTTTCCGTGTAAAGAGCAACGAATATTTTATACCGATTGCTGGGGCAATTAACGTTGAAGAGGAAATGGCAAAGCTTTCCGAAGAATTGAAATACACCGAAGGTTTCCTAAAAAGCGTGCAGGGCAAACTGAAGAACGAACGTTTTGTGAGCGGCGCTCCGGAACAAGTGGTTGCTTTGGAAAGACAAAAAGAAGCGGATGCGCTTGCAAAGATTGAAACTTTGAAGGCAAGTTTGGCGGGACTGAAGTAAACTCTGAAGGCGTTAAAATCTCTTAATTTATTCTAAATCCAGGTTAATTTGTTCATTTTCAACTGCATTTGAGTGTAACTTGCCTCAAAACAGAACAATCATGGACCAAGCAAAGTATGAACAAATGCAGTCGATGCTCCACAAATTGGAGGACATTAAAAACAGCCAAAAAAGTATCATCGACAAGATTAACCACGTGATTACCGACTTATTTCAACATCCCGATAAAGACCTTGAAAAAGCAATGGAGGGCGCACATGAACGCGCTTCAGAAAATGTGGAAAAGATTAGGGAGGCTATTGAGGAGTACGAGATAAAATTCAACAAAGCCCAGCAGGCCTAATTACTTTCGGTATAAAAAGTATTGATTAACGGCCTCAATGTAGAGTTGTTTGGCCTCGTCCTCGGTAAGACCGCGCGTTTGGAAAAGTGCGTTGGTCTTAAATGCCGAGATATGCGGCTTTCCGCCACTGGGAATATCGGCATCATTCGTTGCCCGTTTGTAGTAGGCGTATAACCGCAATAGTACATCTGCGGGAAAAGGTTCCGTGTGCTCATTGATGCTCTTCACGGCATTTCTAAATGCTATATCAAGCTCTTCTGAAGTCATTATTTTTCGGCAATTATTGAAATTCCACCTTTAACTTTTTGGTTTAAGGCTACTTTAATTCTTGCATCCAGCGGCAGAAAGATATCCACGCGCGATCCAAATTTTATAAAACCACTGTCAGAGGCCTGTTCTACCTCTTGGCCCGCTTCGGCGTAATTTACGATTCGTTTGGCCATGGCGCCGGCAATCTGTCTGAAAAGCACATCTCCAAACGTTTCGTTATTTACCACTACCGTGGTGCGTTCGTTTTCCTCGGAAGATTTTGGGTGCCAAGCTACCAAGAATTTACCCGGGTGATATTTGCTATAAACCACCTTTCCGCCAACGGGATAGCGGGTTACGTGAACATTTATTGGACTCATAAAAACTGATACCTGCAATCTCTTATCGTTGAAATATTCCTTCTCAAAAACTTCCTCAATCACTACCACCTTTCCATCAACGGAAGATAGGACGCGCTCCGGATGCACCAAAAAGTTTCGCTTTGGATTTCTGAAAAATTGGAGTACCAATAGCAAAAGAATAATCAGTGAAATGATAATTCCTCCGCGAATGGTTGGGTTTTCAACAAACATATTCGCCAAAAGACTAAGCGCGATAACGATTACGAGCGCAATAAAAATAATTTTGAATCCTTCTTTATGAAACATTGTCAACAATTAATAAAAATGCATAAACAAATGGGCTGGCGTAAATAATGCTGTCAAGCCTGTCATATAGCCCACCGTGGCCCGGCATAATAATTCCACTGTCCTTGACTCCTGCCTGCCTTTTGAATTTTGATTGAATCAAATCGCCGATGGTGCCAAATATAGACACAATAACTGCCATTACTATCCAAACCCATAGTGGATAATTTTCGGCATCCAGCGGATTGTAACCTTCCAGTACTTTAAAGATAATAAATCCTGCCAAAAGAGCGCCAGCCAATCCGCCCACAAAACCTTCAACGGTCTTTTTGGGAGAAATGCGCTCCAGCAGTTTATGTTTTCCAAATTTTGAACCGATGAGGTAGGCAAAAGTATCATTGCTCCAAACCAATATAAAAACCGCAACAATTATTTCTGGCATAAACTGGCCGTCTATATTCATTACAGGAATAAGAGTGAGAAAAATAAAGCCACTAATAATGTAGAATATCACGGTAATGTATTTTTTCTTCTCAAACATTGGAATTTTGCTTGTCCACAATACGTCTTTCAACAAAAAAAGATTGACAAAGCCACTTAAGATCAAAAGAAGATAAACAGCATTATCGGCAAAAACGTCATAGCTCAGAAAGTAAAAGGCGGCTGCAAGTAGAAAATAGGCAAGATAGCTGGTGAGGTGCACCAGTTTTAAATATTCGCTTAAAGTAATGATTGCCAAAACAAAGAAGAGCCCCATAAACCATTCGCGCGAAGTGAACATTGCAAAAATGATGATCGAAATGTATAATACGCCCGAAAGGGTCCGTACGAGAATTTCCTTCATATTATAAGTCTTCCAGTAGCAACAAATATAGGTTTTTTGTGCTACTTCCATAACTCATAAAATCCTTTTCTTTTTCGGTTTCAAAGTCTTGAATGGTAGTAATGTTACTGGGAATGGAACCGGAACTTTGGTTTTTAATAATCCGCAAACCTTCACTAATGGTATCCACAATTTGGCTGGTGGTAGCAAAAATAATAACATTGAAAGGAAGCTCTTTTAGCTTTTTTTCCTTTATTTGGTTTGAAGAAAGCAAGATGGATCCGTTGGTTGCAATAAGCGATTCGCATTTTGTGAGGAAAAATTTTGAATCGGTATTTTTAACGAAGTTGAGATTGAAGCCATCAAACTTTTGGCACAGTTGTTCATTTATACAGAAAACATCTTGCTCATACCAATCATTTTCCAGCATTATATTATCAAAAGCTTCGGTAATCTCCGTCCAGTTTTCACAGTAGATGAATTTTCCGCCGTTGTTTTTGAAATTATAGGTAAATTTTTCGTCAATGGGAAGTTTTTGTTCTGGGTAATAACTGCTGTGTTCGGCTTTTTCGGCACGTTTGGCCTTCTCTTCCGATTTTTTGTAATTAGGGTTTAAAAGTCTTTTGAATAGACTCATTAATAATGAATTGAGGAGTTCATATTTGCGTTAAACTTCAAATATATAAAATCTATACTGAAGTATTGTTACGGGCCAAACAAAGTTTAAGGACGAAACCAAAAATGGCAACATTAGCTAGTTGCCACTCTGGGTACCTCTTCTGGTTTTTCGAAAGGGCGGTCGCCAAATATCTTCTGGAGATTGTCCTTAAATATCACTTCTTTTTCAAGAAGAACGTTTGCCAATTCGGTCAATTTGTCCTTGTTTTCTTCTAAAAGCTTCACGGCGCGTTGGTACTGTCCTTCAATTAACGCTGAAATTTCCTTATCGATCAGTTCGGCAGTTTTCTCACTATACGGTTTTGAAAAGTTATACTCAGACTGTCCGCTACTATCGTAATAGGTAAGGTTTCCTATTTTTTCATTTAGGCCATAGATGGTCACCATTGCGCGGGCTTGTTTTGTCACTTTTTCCAGGTCGCTCAATGCTCCGGTTGAAATACGGTTGAAAATCACCTTTTCCGCAGCGCGTCCCCCAAGGGCGGCACACATTTCGTCAAGCATCTGCTCTGGGTGAATAATTAATCTTTCTTCGGGTAAATACCACGCAGCTCCCAGTGACTGTCCACGAGGCACTATAGTAACCTTTACCAAAGGCGCAGCATGCTCGAGCATCCAGCTAACGGTTGCATGTCCCGCTTCGTGAAACGCAATGGCGCGCTTCTCGTCCATGGTCATTATCTTGTTCTTCTTTTCCAGACCGCCAACAATTCTATCCACGGCATCTAAAAAGTCTTGCTTTCCAACAGATTTTTTACCATTTCGGGCGGCAATCAAAGCTGCTTCGTTACAAACGTTTGCAATATCAGCTCCAGAGAAGCCCGGAGTTTGTTTTGAAAGAAAGTCTGTATCTAAATCATCATCTTTTTTTATCGGGCGCAAATGCACTTCAAAAATTTCCTTACGCTCACGTACGTCTGGTAGATCTACATAAATCTGTCTATCGAAACGGCCGGCGCGCATTAAAGCTTTGTCCAATACATCGGCACGGTTGGTGGCGGCAAGTACAATAACATTAGTATTTGTTCCAAAGCCGTCCATTTCTGTAAGCAGCTGGTTGAGTGTGTTTTCGCGCTCGTCATTACTTCCCGAGAAATTATTTTTTCCACGGGCACGGCCAATGGCATCAATTTCATCAATAAAAATAATTGCGGGTGATTTGTCTTTCGCCTGTTTAAAAAGATCGCGCACGCGGGAAGCACCCACGCCCACAAACATTTCAACGAAATCTGAACCGGAAAGTGAGAAGAACGGTACTTTAGCTTCGCCAGCAACGGCCTTCGCCAAAAGTGTTTTACCCGTACCGGGAGGTCCTACCAACAGTGCTCCTTTTGGGATTTTACCCCCAAGGGAGGTGTATTTCTCAGGTTGCTTTAAGAAATCCACAATTTCTTGAACTTCTTCTTTGGCGCCCTCAAGTCCGGCAACATCCTTAAATGAAGTTTTTACATCTGTTTTTTCGTCAAAAAGCTTGGCTTTTGATTTTCCTATATTGAAAAGTTGTCCTCCAGCGCCACCTCCAGCACCTGAAGACATTCTTCGCATGATGAAAATCCAAATAGCGATAATAATTACGAAGGGCAGGATACCCATTAAGATATCACCCCAAACATTATTGTCTGTTTCAAAATTTAGCGGAGTAGATAATCCATTTTCTGTTTTAATCTGCTGAAAATCCTCTTGGAAAAGTTGAAGATCGCCAAATTCAAACTGATAATCGGGATCGTTCGGCCCTGGTTCCAAAAAGGAAGGGGCATTGGTTTTGCTGGAATGGATTTCCTTTTTTTTGGCTTCATCGGTAAGATATACCTTCGCAATTTTCTTATTGATGACATCCACTTTTTCAACGTCCCCATTTCTCAGAAACTCTTCGAACTTTGCTTGATTCGTTTTCTCGGGTTGCGACCAACTTCCACCCCCAAAGATTTGGATACCGAAAAACAATAGAATTATTGCCGCGTAAATCCAGTAATAGCTAGGTTTCGGTCTTTTCGATTCGTTCTTTTTATTTTTATTTTCTTCGGCCATAAGGCAATTTTCTTTTTTTAATGAGTTGTTTCTATTTTAACCGATTTTGCATCGCCCCAAAGCCCCTCAATATCATAAAACTCGCGAATGTGCTTTTGGAAAACATGCACTACCACGTGCACATAGTCCATAAGTATCCACTCCGCGTTGTCGCTGCCCTCAACGTGCCACGGTTTTTCCTTAAGTGCTTTGCTTACTGATTTCTGAACGGAATTTACAATGGCATTCACCTGTGTGTTACTGGTACCATTGCATATTATAAAATAGTCACAAACGGTATTTTCTATATCTCTTAGGTCAAGAATTTCTATATCATTTCCCTTAACATCTTCAATCCCTCGTATTATTTGAGCAATAAGTTGATCTGTTCCTGCTTGTTTTTTCTGCATTAATTATTTTTCTTTTCTATTGTGCAAAGTTATTACTTTTTTGTTTCTTGAAGCGCCTTAAAAGGCGTAATACTAAACATAATTATCGTTTTGAAGATAATCAAACTTAATGCCATCGATTCTACCAATACGTACTTAAAGCAATTGGCCAAAGAAACGCAATTGCCAAACCCCACTGTTGTGGTGGCCAAAAGACAATTTGCGGGGCGTGGCCAAATGGGGAATGGGTGGCTCTCCAAGGAAGGCCAAAGCCTTACGTTCAGTGTGTTTCAAGCTTTTGATAAGCTACATATAGAAATGCAATTTGGGGTTTCTATGGCAGTATCTTTAGCCATATTGAAGGCGCTTCAAAGTCTAAATGTGCCCAAATTAAGTATCAAATGGCCAAACGACATATTGTCAGCCAATAAAAAAATTGGCGGTATTTTAATAGAGAACGTATTAACGGGAAACACTGTTAAATATGCGATTATAGGAGTGGGAATCAATGTGAATGAAACCGACTTCCACGAACTGCCACAGGCTAGTTCAATGAAGCTTGAAACAGGTGAGACATTCCAGCTTGAAGAATTGCAGGATGTACTTCTGAGAAATATGCTCGAAAAACTAAAAAAACTCTCAACTTTCGATTTTTCAGAAATGAAACCCATTTACGAGGAAAATTTATTCCAAAAGGGAAAGGTTTCAGTGTTTGAAACTTCCGAAAATTCACGTTTCAACGGAATAATAAAAGGCGTGTCTAATATCGGCGAGCTTTTGGTGGATACCGAAAATGAAGGCTTACGAAAATTTCAGTTGAAAGAAGTAAAACTAATTTATTGAAATTGAAAACGAAATAAAAAACTTTCCCTTCCCAGACACTTGCGGGAGAAAGTTGAAGTGGGTTTAAACCTGCTCCAAATTGGATGCCAACGTATCTATAAATTTTGAAATAGGCCCTTTTACCATCATTGCCATCATCGCGTTGAATTCGCCTTCAAAATGAAGTTCAACAGTTGATGCGTTCTCAGAAATTTCTTCAATATTTCCGGTTAACGTAAACGGAATTTTATCGCTGATTGCGCCCAAAACTACTTTGTTTGGTTTTTCAACTTCCTTTACTTCCAGCGCTATTTCGGGCATTCCCTTTAGTGCAAACACAAAAGATTTTTCGCTTAAAACCTCAAATTTGCTGATATTTTCGGGCATCAATGTTTCAAAATTCTTTACATCGGCCAAAAAATCACAAAGTTCTGCTGCGGATTTTTGGGTGGTTACTTTTTTGCTGTTTAGTTTCATTGGGAATATTTTTTATTCTTTATTGCTATATTTATTTTCTGTTTGACATACATCCTTATAATGCTCAATAAAATTTGGTAAATCAAATATATTAACTTGGTTATTTTCCAAATCTTTTAAAATAATCGGGCAGTTATTAATTATTTCTTTAGCATTTTTTATAAAACGTTTGTTTTTTTCAACTTTGTAAAGTTTAGTACTTCCTTCTTTTAAAAGGTAATAATTAAGTTTTGGTGTTATGCCATGGGCTACTCCATAATCTAAACCGTAATAATATGAATATCGCATTGGAAGGGCTATTTTTTTTCCATTTGGTAAATTCAACGTATCAGAAAGTTTTAGCCGTTTTGTAAATTCTGACCTCCCTTCAAATTTTGCTTGTGCCATCATTTCCCGAATATTTTGTCTGTCAAAATCGGAATAGAAAAGGTCGTCAGAATCAGTAGAATTTATATAAATACTTAAAACATCGTTATAAATCAATTCAACGAAAATTTTAAATTTATTTTGATTATGATTTAAATACTGGAAAATTCTTTCGTTTTCAGTTTCTGGATTGCTTACAATTTTATCAATTAACTCAAAGTCTATTTTTCTAGACTTTTCATTTTCTTCTTTTTTAAATTGCGGTGAAAAAGCCGAGCTGGCCAATCGTAAGAAGCCTTTTTCTAAAGTTCCGTCTTTGTAAGCAATCTCACATTTTACGTAAGGTGTTGCCCTTAATTCGTAATCTTGTGAAAAGCAATTAGAAAAAATAAAAAAAGCTGAGACTAAAATAATATTTTTTATCATTTGTTTCATAAATGTGCACAACTACTGCCCATTGCTACTGAACACTGAATACTATTGCCCCCAAACAGCAGGATTCTCCCGCCATTCAGAAAGCAGCGCAGCTTCTTCAGAATTGATATATTTGGATTTTTCGGCCTCTTCCAGCAACATTTCATAATTGCTCAAAGTGTTTAGGGTAACATTTGCCTTTTTAAAGTTTTCTTCGGCAGTATCAAAACCGTAACTGAAAATGGCAAGCATTCCTTTCACGTTCGCATTGGCCTCCTTTAAAGCTTCCACGGCCAACAAACTGCTTTTTCCGGTGCTGATGAGGTCTTCAACAACAACAACGTTTGTGTTTTTTTCCAGATGCCCCTCAATTTTATTTTGGCGGCCGTGTCCCTTTGCTTCGGGACGCACATAGCAAAAAGGAACGTTTAAATAATCGGCAACCAAAGCGCCAATTCCTATCGCGCCAGTGGCCACGCCGGCAATCATTTCGGGCTTTCCGTACAGTTCCTCAATTTGTTTTGCGAGGTTCTCGCGGATGTAATTCCGAATCATCGGATAGGAGAGTGTAATGCGATTGTCACAGTAAATTGGAGATTTCCATCCCGACGCCCACGTAAAAGGGTTTTGTGGTTGCAATTTTATTGCATTAATTTGCAATAGTAAGGCAGCGGTTTTTTGCGCCGTTTCTTTGTTTAATATCATTGTGCAAATGTATAAAGTTTTTGTAAAAGATATTCCCATTATTCTTTCAACGGAAGAAAATATTGGGGAGCATTATACCACCATTCCTTTAAAACAGGCTCGTTTTAAAAAGTTGGTAAAAAAAATAAACAACGGCGAACTGCTTTATGTTAACCTGTACCACAAAAATGCGGAAAAGCTGGAGCGCTTTCTGCGGAAAAAAATAAAGGTTGTGGAAGCCGCTGGTGGACTGGTCTATAACAGCAAAAAGGAAATTCTTTTCATACGGCGAAACAAAAAGTGGGATTTGCCGAAGGGTAAAATTGAAAAAGGCGAAACACACCGCGAGGCTGCAATCCGGGAAGTGATTGAGGAAACAGGGGTAAAGGATCTTGAAATTCGCGAATTTTTAATGACAACCTACCACGTTTTTACCCGAAACAATAAATTCCGCCTGAAAATAACCTATTGGTACGAAATGTTCAGCGATTATGATGGGCCGCTAATTCCTG